>Ga0209121_10001242_pt1 | contig 26744 bp, 28 predicted proteins | sample Cruoilmetagenom3_FD_187292 | JGI IMG/M metagenome (GOLD analysis project Ga0209121, IMG submission 187292) | Oil polluted marine microbial communities from Coal Oil Point, Santa Barbara, California, USA - Sample 3 (SPAdes) (version 2) | ecosystem: Environmental > Aquatic > Marine > Oil seeps ...
CGAAGGGATGGTATTATTGTCTCGGTTTCCGATTGATACGCAGGCGGCGCGCCAATTTTCATTGCTGAAGTGGGCGGATTTGCCGGATGCGGTCTTGCCGGTAACAGCTGATGGTGGGGCGTATTTTTCCAAAGATGTGGTGTCCGCGTTTCGGATGTCGTCCAAATCACACTGGGATGTTCCCGTGGTTTTGCCCAGCGGGCAGAGGGTAAACATTCTGGCTTCGCATCCGACTCCACCGGTTTTTGACGGGGTCGAGAATGTGAACGGGTTGCGCAATGATGCCGAAATTGCCTTTTGGGTTTCGTATCTAAACGGTTCGGAATTCGCGGATGATACAGGAAAAGAGGCGGCCTTTAGTGCAACCGGTTTTGTGCTTCTAGGTGATCTGAATAACGATCCCATTGACGGAGAGGGTCGCAAGGGTGGCATTCATGCTTTGTTAACCCACCCGCTGGTATCGGACCCTATGCAGGGTTCAAAGGGGGCAGAGGTGGCCGCGCGTCGTTATGGCCAAGCGAACGAGGTGCATCGCGGGAACCCCGCACAGGACACCGTCGAATGGGACGCAGACATTGGCAACATGCGGGTCGATTATGCGCTGCCATCCGCCAGTTTGGCCGTGAGGGACAGCGGCGTTTTCTGGCCTGCGCCAGATGCACCAGACGGGCATATGATTGCGGAAGGACGGGACGGTGCGTCAAACCACCGGATGGTTTGGGTGGATTTGATGATCGATTAATGCGGTGGGCAGGGCCTTAGGCCGTCGTCCGTAAGCAGAGATTGGTTTGCGTCCTCGACAACGAGGCAGGATAAAAACCGACCGAACACCGCGCCTGTGTCGATGGCGATCCGGTTGCCGTGGTTCTCGACTTGCTTCACAGGCGTGTGGCCGTGGACAACGGTGAATCCGTGGTCCTTATCCGAGGACAAAAACGGCTCGCGCATCCAGATAAGATCATCCAGTGTTTGGTCTTCGAGGGGGGCGTCTGGGTTAATCCCCGCATGGACGAACAAGTAGCTGCCGAGGCGAACGTAAAGTTCCAAATTCTTAAAGAAGTGTAAATGCGCATCCGGAAGAGCCGCGATGAAGGCTTCCTGCTGGGCGGTTGGGTCCTCGTGCGTGGCACCGTTAACGCCATATGAACGCAAGGTTTCGGCGCCGCCACCAAGTTCGTGCAGCCAGTGGATTTTGTTAACCAATGGTCCGTTGGGTCGGATCGGGATGGTGGGATCTTGCCGGAATGTCAAAAGCATCTCGTCATGATTGCCAAATAGCATATGCGTGTGGTTGGGTGCTGCGTGCGCGGCGATAAGGTTGTCGATGACCCCGCGACTGTCAGGGCCACGGTCGATGTAATCGCCGAGATAGATGGTAATCGGGTGCGGGTGCGGACGGTTTTGCAAATCTTGCCGGATGTTTTCCTGCACCCGTTTCAGTTCATCAAGACACCCGTGGATATCGCCAATCGCGTAAATCCGATGCCCGTTAGTGTGGTTAACCATACGCAAAACTCCCTTCGGGTATGCGTATGGCAGATGGGTTCAGGAATGCAATACCTGCTGGCAGACGCCCTTAGCGACATGGTGGATGCTTGACCCCGCGCGGCCAACGCGATAGGCGAATTCTAACGTTATTTGACCTAAGGATATGCTTATGAATACTCCATCCCTTCTTATACTTGCTGGCGACGGCATCGGCCCCGAAGTTATGGACGAGGTCAAACGGATCATCAATTGGTACGGCGACAAGCGCGACATGGAGTTTGACGTGACCGAGGACCTCGTTGGGGGGGCGGCTTATGACAAGCACGGGACGCCTTTGACGGATGAAACCATGGCCAAGGCGCAAGAAGTGGACGCGGTTCTGCTGGGCGCTGTTGGTGGTCCAGCGTATGACAATCTGGACTTCAGCGTTAAGCCAGAGCGCGGGTTGCTGCGCCTTCGCAAGGAAATGGATTTGTTTTCGAACCTTCGTCCGGCACAGTGTTTTGATGCGCTGGCGGATTTCTCTTCGTTGAAGAAGGACATCGTTTCGGGCCTTGATATTATGATCGTTCGAGAGCTGACGTCCGGTTCTTACTTCGGCGAGCCACGCGGGATTTTCGATCTGCCTAATGGCGAGCGCGAAGGGATTAACACGCAGCGTTACACGACTAGCGAGATCCGCCGCGTGGCGCGGTCGGCGTTCGAATTGGCGCGTAAGCGGAGCAACAAAGTTTGCTCAATGGAAAAAGCCAACGTGATGGAGAGCGGCATTTTATGGCGTGAAGAAGTCACTTGGGTGCATGAAAATGAATACCCAGATGTGGAACTTTCACACATGTACGCTGACGCGGGCGCGATGCAGTTGGTTCGCTGGCCAAAGCAGTTTGACGTTATCGTGACGGACAACCTGTTTGGCGATTTGCTGTCGGATATGGCGGCGATGTTGACGGGTTCGTTGGGCATGTTGCCTTCCGCCAGCCTTGGTGTACCGATGGAAAATGGCCGCCCCAAAGCAATGTACGAACCGGTACATGGTTCTGCGCCGGATATTGCTGGCGAAGGCAAGGCCAACCCGATTGCCTGTATCCTAAGCTTCGCGATGGCGTTGCGGTATTCGTTCAACGACGGCGCCGAGGCTGATCGCCTTGAGGCAGCTGTAGAGAAGGTGCTGGCCGACGGCGCACGCACACCGGATTTGCTGGGGCCAGAGGATGGCACGCCTATCTCGACCAAGGCGATGGGCGACGCGATTTTGGCGGCGCTGGACGCGAGCCTCTAACAATTACGCCGTGCAGTGGGTCAATCCCCTTGCACGGCGCCGATTTTGTAAACTTTGCGGTTCAGTGGGGCGCTTAGCGTTTACCGTTAGCCTTCCGAACCATTACACCTAGCATCTCGTCTTCACCCGGAGTGTCGATACTTTGTGCCTGATTTACTTCATGGTACTGCGCTAGAACTGTATCATCTTCAGTAGCCCAAGGGTTGTTGTGGCTTGCAAAAGCCGGAGCAGCGATGAAAGCGATTGCAACAGTAGCAGCAGTAAAACGCGTGTTCATGGAACATCCTTTCTGCGTTTGGTTGTTGAGGAGTCAAGTTGCCCCTCAAGGAATGATCTAAATCTGTATTTGCGAAAGAATATTTGTAGATGCCTTTTTGCCGCACGTAGCTGTTGGGGGTGAAAACAGGCGGATTACTGTCTTGTGAAATTGGGAATTTGGCAGGAAACCGCCGAAATAACGGGGATTGGAGGCCGAGTGAAGCCTCACCATCACATCAACGCAATCATTATCCCCTCGTGGGTCCAGCCGTCGGTGCTGCAGTGGCCCCGGATGATGATGTATTCGATGCCCTTCGGGATTTCTATGTCGTTAAGCTGGGTTGTCGTATGCTCGGCCCCGATGCTGGGCATGGGGATCTCGGTGGTGGCTAGTTGCACCTCGTCCGGGGTGAAAATCGCGATGCTGTCCATCATGTGATCGCTGTTGGCGTCGGGGTGGTGGATGGTTACGTCGAAGCTCCAAACGGCATTGGACTGGGTGGCTTTGACCATCAGGACCTCTGCCTCGTCGCCGTAGGCGGGCAGGGACAGGATCAGGGTCATCAGGATGGCGAGTAGAGTTTTCACGTACGGCTCCGGTTTGTTCAGGCGTTTCATATTTAGCATAGCGCCGGATGAAATGCAGATCACATTACCGCAAGGTGTTTGTGATTAGGGCGTGGGCAGGGTTACGAGGAACCTCGGGCCGATCCCGTGGACCAGATCGTGGGGGAGGATGAAGACTTCGGTTGTACCTTCTGGGAGGGTGACGCCGGATAAGCTGCGGGTGAAGGGGTGTTCGTTCACGTGCGGGTGGGCGAGGGTGCGGTAGCCAAGCTCGATCCCGTCCTCCGTGTAAATGCCCCAGCCGTTTGCGTAGTGATCCCAGCCGGTATCGGTGTGTAACAACGCCACGTCGAAGCGCCATGTGCCTGCGGTGTGGGTTGTATCGACGGCCAAGATGGTGGGGATATCGGCAGTTGCGATAACGGGCAGGGCGGCGAAAACTGCGGCGAGGGTGGTTGATTTCATCAATGATTCTCCTAAATCTAGGCCTAGTATACCTTCAACAACGCAGTTGCCCTTTCACATTCGCGTGGAAATCGCTATGAGCGCGGTGTTGAACCCCCAATTTCAGGAGAAAAACCTTGGGTTATCGAATCGTCGTCGTTGGCGCCACTGGCAATGTGGGCCGTGAAATGTTGAACATCCTGGATGAACGAAAGTTCCCCATTGAAGAGATCGCAGTGCTTGCATCGCGTCGCTCGCTGGGTACGGAAGTTTCGTTCGGCGAGAAGACGTTGAAGACGGCTGATCTGGATACGTTTGATTTTACGGGTTGGGATATGGCGTTGTTTGCCGTGGGTTCCGAGGCAACCAAGCAGTACGCGCCAAAGGCGGCGAAAGTTGGCTGTGTGGTTATCGATAATTCTTCGCTTTATCGGTATGACCCGCAGGTTCCGTTGATTGTGCCAGAGGTGAACCCCGATGATATCGACGGGTACGCGCAGAAAAACATCATCGCGAACCCGAATTGTTCGACCGCACAGATGGTTGTGGCGTTGAAACCGCTGCATGACCGCGCGACGATCAAACGGGTTGTGGTGTCTACCTACCAGTCGGTTTCCGGTGGCGGTAAAGAAGCGATGGAGGAACTGTGGGACCAGACCAAAGGCATGTATGTGCCGGGTCAGGAACGCGCGCCGAAGGTTTTTCCAAAGCAGATTGCGTTTAACGTGATCCCGCATATCGATGTGTTCATGGAAGACGGCACCACCAAAGAAGAATGGAAAATGGTTGCCGAGACCAAGAAGATCGTTGACCCGAAGATCAAGGTTACCGCGACATGTGTGCGGGTTCCGGTGTTCGTTGGGCATTCCGAAGCGGTGAACATCGAGTTCGAAGATTTCCTTGATGAGGACGAAGCGCGGGATATTCTGCGCGAGGCGCCGGGGATTATGGTTGTCGATAAACGCGAGGACGGCGGCTATGTCACGCCGATTGAAAGCGTTGGTGAATACGCGACGTATATCAGCCGCATCCGTCAGGATTCGACTATTGAAAATGGTCTGAACCTGTGGTGTGTGTCGGACAACCTGCGTAAAGGTGCGGCGTTGAACGCGGTGCAGATCGCGGAGCTGTTAGGGCGTCGGGTTTTGAAGAAGGGCTGAGGTAAAGGCGGCCAGTTTGGTTGCTGTTGTCGAGATACCTGTTAGCAAAACGCAAGTTAGATGTAAGGCCCGCACTGGAAGGTGTGGGCCTTATTTGTTGTTGGGATTTGTTGACAGCGATCAATTCAGTCATGATAGGTTTCTGATGAACTATTTGTGAGATCGGGAAATGATAAGCGAAGAACTAACACTTTTTGCAGACTGGTCGATTTTATGTAGCTGTCCGGAAATGATAGACGAAATTCGTGCAGGCGAGATTTCCCTAAAATTACGTCGGCTACTTCTGGACGGAAACTCGCTCCTCAATTTCGTCAATAAGAAATTTAAAGTCAAAGTAGAATTTCCAATTCAAAGTTTCTTGGCTATAGAAATGGGCAACGGAGTTAAGATCTATGGACTCGGGGACCTCAATATCGGAAATCGAACCCTACAAAATCGTGCGGCGAAGCTTGTTAGGTTAGAGAAATACTTGAAACACGTGATCTTAGAGATCAATGACGAAAAATTAACTGTCAAAGACGTAATCAACCTTGTAGCCAATCAATTGGGTGGTGTTCATTTCGATGCAATCAAAGCACAGAAAGTCGTTAAATTTGATCCACGATCTCCGCTAAACAGTTTAGCATTACGGCGTGCCGTCGTTAAGATCGCAAAAGTTGTCTGTATAGGCCTAAAAGAATTGGCAACCCGTTGCTCCCCATTTCCATCTTACGACGACTTCATTGGGCATTATGATGCAGGGCACAAAGGAGTAATAGGTTTCGACCGCGACCATTGGATGGAGGTCGAGTATCGTGAGCCCGTTCAATGCAACTCGATAACAGCAACTGCAGTATTGGAGTTGGGTCTACAAGAAATACCGGAAGCCGTTTTTCTTTCAATGCAAAATCAAGACGCCGAGGTTTTCAAATTGTCTTTCACACCTATTGGTGACGCCATTTTGGATGTTCGTTGGGCGGAAAACAATGCAAGGATTGTATGGGAAGATAAGAAACGGGTGCGGCCGATTGGAAAAAATATCTTCGTTTGTGTCTTAATGAAACGGATTGGAAATCGTGTTAAGTTAGGACTGGAAATCAACGGGATAAAAATGACCAAGATCATTGAGGCTGCTGCGCACGACGTTAAACTGACGCGTTCGGTTATCGGAGCAGATATATCAGGTGGAAATGGGGCCTCATTTAGGTTGAAGGAATTGTGTTTATTAAAGGGGGCAGACGATCTCTGTCTTGATGCAATAAAGAAGTACAGTATCTATCGATACAATCTAAGATAACTGCTCTCGAGCAATTAGACGGAGCTGGACCCAATTTGTCTGTCTAATCGCGCAGAGTCCACTTCGGGTTCAAAGCAGTCTTGCACGCGATACGACTAGGAACGACTTTGGCTGGTTGCGTTGGTCTCTCGCCAAAAATTTAAGGGTACACGTGCAGGTTTATTGGTTCGATTGTCCGTTTTACACCCTGTGAAATTCTTCTGCGTCTGCGTTGTAGTATTCAACGCTGCCGTCGCGGATGTTGTTCCATAGGCCGTGGAGGGCGAGGGTGTCGGCCTCCACCGCTTCTTGAATGAACGGGAAGGTCATCAGGTTTTCCAGCGCGATCAGGACGCCCTCTTTTTCCAAGGCGGTTCTGCGCTCTTCGTGGGTGCCTTCCATGTCTTTGATGCGCTCAAACCCCGGGCGCAGGATGTCCATCCAGCGACCGACGAAGCTGTTGCCTTCTTCAAGTTCCGGGGCATTGCCGCAGCACATATCAAGGCATCCCGCAACGCCGCCACAATCGGAGTGGCCGACGACCAGCAGGTTGGCGACGTGCAGGTGTTTCACCGCGTATTCGATCGCGGCGGAGGTGCCGTGGGGCTCCGTGTCGGGCGAGTAGGGTGGCACGAGGTTGGCGATGTTGCGGTGGATGAAAAACTCGCCGGATTCGGCCCCGAAGATAGAGGTGACATGCACGCGGCTGTCGCAACAGGAAATTATCATGGCGCGGGGGCGTTGGCCCTCGTCTGCTAAACGCGCATACCATGCCTTGTTTTCCTGGAACTTCGTAGCGCGCCAGCCCGCATAACGGGTGGCTAAGTAAGACGGCAAGGGTTTTGCGTGTTTCATAGACGGCTCCTTCTTGCCCCTTTTGCGGGGTTTTCGGAGAATTTTCAAGGACTGGATGTTTGATAACACTTTTTTTAGACATTCCGGTTATGTTCCTTAAAGCGAGAGTAGAGGGAAAGAAGAAATGGGACAAATATACCAGATTTGCGCGGCGCAAGCCGTGGATGGGGGCGTGGACTACGAGGTTATTCGTAATCTGAAAACAGCAGTAGGGGAGGCCGAGTACGAGGAAATCGCCGAGCAGGCAGCGTTTAAATTGGCGGACCGGTTGGGAAGACTGGAACGTGCGCTGCGAGAGGCGGACTTGACGATGTGCTATCGTCATGCGTTGAACGTTTGCGGTGTGTCCAGCCAGATCGGGCTGGTCGATGTAGCGCGGGTGGCGTCGGACGTTATGACTTGCACGCGGGAGGGCAATATGGAGGCGTTATCGGCGGTGATCGGACGGTTGAACCGCGTTGCGGAGGCGTCTTTATTCTCGGTTTTCGAGTTGGAGGCGTAAGCGGGCCTTGCAGTTCTGGCATGGGCGGATAGTTTAAGGGTAACTTTCTTGATTGGAGATACCCCGATGGCCGACCGTTTTGTTCGTAACGCGCAATCTGCGATTCCTGTTCATGTTGTTGCCAAGGGTGTGGATTATCCGGCGGATATTACCGACACACAGCGGGATTGGCTGAAGGCGACCGGATTTTCCGGCGGCTTGGGCGAGGTTGCTTTGTTACCGGACGACGGTGCGATTGCGGCGGTTTTGGTTGGCTGGGGAACGGAGGCGACGCGCGCGCGTGGAAGATTCCATCTGGCGGCTGCTGCGCAGAAATTACCGGAGGGTGTTTACCGGATTGCTTCGGGAATTCCTGACGGGGATCTGGAAAACGAGGCGCTGGGGTGGCTGATGTCGAACTACCGGTTCTCGAAATATCGGGATGCGGGGGCGGTTAAGGCGGTTTTGATCGCGCCGGAAGGTGTTGATGCAAATCGTATCGAGGCGATGGCACAAGGTGACGCCTTGGCCCGTGATTTGATCAATACGCCAGCGTCGGACATGGGGCCGGACGCGTTAGAGGCGGCATTTCGAATGCTGGGCGACCAGCACGGGGCCGAGGTTTCGGTTATTGCTGGCGATGCGCTGTTGGGTGAAAACTTGCCGTTGATACATGCGGTTGGCCGGGCCTCGGATCAGGCGCCTCGGCTGCTTGATATGCGTTGGGGTGCCCTCGGCGCGCCGACGGTGACGCTTGTGGGCAAGGGGGTTTGCTTTGATACGGGCGGGTTGAATATCAAGCCCGGGGCCTCCATGGGGTTGATGAAAAAGGACATGGGCGGCAGTGCCAATGTGATGGCGCTGGCACATATGGTCATGGCGTTGAAGCTGCCTGTGCGGCTTAGAGTGCTGGTTCCGGCGGTGGAGAATTCGATCTCGGCAGGGGCGTTTCGGCCGCAGGATATTTTGAACAGCCGTAAGGGACTGACGGTAGAGGTGAATAATACGGATGCCGAGGGGCGCTTGGTTCTGGCCGATGCGCTTGCGGTAGCTGACGAGGAAACGCCGGATATGTTGCTGTGTCTGGCAACGTTGACGGGCGCGGCGCGGGTGGCATTGGGGCCGGATTTGCCGCCATTTTATACGGATAATGAAAGCTTGGCAGCGGATATAAGCGCGGCGGCTGATGCATCGGCAGACCCGTTGTGGCGGATGCCGTTCTGGGACCCTTACGAGAGCAATCTTGAGCCGGGGATTGCGGATTTGGACAATGCGCCTGCGGGGGGCATGGCGGGGTCTATCAACGCGGCGTTGTTCTTGCGGCGGTTTGTGGAAAACACTTCGGGCTTTGCGCATTTTGACATTTACGGTTGGACGCCTGCGGCCAAACCTGCGCGTTCCAAAGGGGGGGCTTGCCAGTCGGCGCGGGCGTTGTTGGCGGTTGTTGAAAAGCGGGTGTGCTGATGGACACGCGTCGTATTCCGGTACGCCATGATCTGGCCGCGGAAAGTTTGCGCGGGCAGGTGGATGTCGAAAAATTCGTTGAAGGCAAGCCGATGGCAGTGGGTGGTTCGTTGCTTAATCTGGTGCGAAACCCAGACCCTGACACTAACTTGGCGACGCAACTTTTGTACGGTGAAGGGTTCACAGTTTACGACGAGATCGCGGATATGGGCTTGGCGTGGGGGCAGTCCGAGCGCGATGGGTATGTCGGATATGTGCCTGGTGCCGGATTGATTGAACCGCTGGCAGGCCGGGTCGAGCGGGTTTCAGTCTTGTCGGCGCTGGTATTTGGCGAGCCGGATTTCAAGTCGCAATTGTTGGGTTCGTATTCGCTTGGTTGTTGCGTGGCCGTTGACGGCGAGGAGAACGGTTATGCTCGTTTGGGCGAGGGGATTTACACACCGTTGGTGAACTTGGCCCCAGTCACAGGCGATTTTGTTGACGTGGCCGAGAAATTCATCGGGTCGCCGTACCTTTGGGGGGGGCGCAGTTATTTCGGGGTGGATTGCTCGGGGTTGGTGCAGCTCGCGCTTCAGGCGGTCGGGGTCGAAGCGCCAAGGGACTCCGATATGCAGGAAGCGGAGCTTGGCGTGGCATGCGATGGCAAGTTGCGGCGTGGCGATCTGGTGTTTTGGGACGGACATGTGGGGATTATGCAAGACGGGGACAACCTGTTGCATGCGAATGTGCATCATATGGCGGTTATCTCGGAGCCACTTGCAGACGTTACTGCGCGGGCTAAGGGCGAGATTACCGCGACGCGTCGGCTTTAACCATTTTCCCGCAATACCCGGCCTGCCAGATATAGCGAACCGCAGATCAGGATACGGGCGGATGGGTTTTTGGATGTGATCCTGTTGATGGCATCGGCGACAGATCGAGATTCTTCGGATTCAATGCCAATGGATCGGGCTGCGGCGACGGTTTCGGCGGCTTCTAACGTGGCGGCTTCGCCTTCAATAGAAACCCCGAACAAGGCTTCGGAAATTTCGGCCAAGGGTGCCAGATAGCCCGTGATGTCCTTGGTATTTAGCATGCCGCATATCAGATATGTCGGGCGGGTTGGTAACCTTTGCAAAGCCTCGACCAAGGCTTGACCTGCGGCGGGATTGTGACCTCCGTCAAGCCAAAGTTCGGCCTGACCCGCCGCTTGGACCAATGGACCTTGGCGCAGGCGTTGAAGTCGGGCGGGCCATTTTGCGGTGGTTATGGCGGCCTCGCATGCGGCATCGGATTTGCCCAAGGCGCGCAAGGCGGCGAGGGCGGCGCCTGCGTTTTGGACTTGGTGTGCGCCGATCAGGTTTGGTAGGGGCAGGTCTAGCAGGCCGTTTTCGTCTTGATAAACCAACCGCCCGTTTTCTTCCCAGACATGCCAGTGTTGACCATGGATCAGCAGCGAGGCACCGGTTTTGGCGGCTTGTGCTTCGATCACCTCAAGGGCCGCGTCTTCTTGTGGGCCGACGACACAATAGACGCCGCGTTTCAAGATGCCGGCTTTCTCGGCGGCGATTTCCTCGATGGTTTCGCCCAAGTATTGGGTGTGATCGATGCTTATGGGCGTGATGACACAAAGGCGCGGAACCTCGACGACATTGGTAGCGTCGAGGCGACCCCCGAGGCCGGTTTCCAGCAACGTATATTCGGCGTCTGTGCGCGAAAAGGCCAGCAAGGCGGCGCAGGTGGTGATTTCAAAATAGGTGATGGTGGTGCCGTCGTTGGCCACAACGCATTCGTCCAGAATTTCGCTCAATGCCTCTTCGCTGATCAATTCGCCAGCCAGTCGGATGCGTTCATGAAAACGGGCGAGGTGTGGCGAGGTATAGGCGTGGACGCGGTCGCCGTCGGCCTCTAGCCCAGCGCGGATCATGGCTTGGGTGGAGCCTTTGCCGTTAGTGCCCGCAAGGTGAATCACGGGCGGTAGATGCTTTTCGGGGTTTCCCAGTGCATCGAGCAGCCGGACCATGCGGTCCAGCGTCAGGTCAATGATCTTGGGGTGGAGCGACATCATCCGCTCCAGAATAATGTCGCTGTTGCTCATTTGGCTGTTTCTGTTTCCGGCGTGGGTGCGGGAAGGTCACCATGCACTTGCGGCGTTTTTTTCATCAGCATCCGGATGATGGTGATCAGCTCCTCGCGCATGTTTTTGCGGTGGGTTACGCGGTCAAGGATGCCGTGGTCCAGCAGGTATTCGGCACGCTGGAATTCTTCGGGCAGCTTTTCGCGGATGGTTTGTTCGATCACACGTGCGCCAGCGAAACCGATCAAGGCGTTGGGTTCGGCGATGTGGATGTCGCCCAGCATCGCATAAGAGGCCGTGACGCCGCCGGTTGTCGGATGGGTTAGAACGACGATGTAGGGCAGGCCTGCTTCTTTCAGCATTTGCACCGCGACGGTGGAACGGGGCATTTGCATCAGGGCCATGATGCCTTCTTGCATACGGGCGCCACCTGCGGCGGAAAACAGCACCAACGGAGCGTTGATTTGCACGGCACGTTCGGCGGCGGCGATGATCGCGTTGCCGACGTACATCCCCATAGATCCACCCATGAATGCAAAGTTCTGACCAGCGCAGACGACTTTCATGCGGCCCATGTTGCCCTCGGCTACGAGCATGGCGTCATGTTCATGGGTCTTTTTTTGAGCGTCGCGTATGCGGTCGGGGTATTTCTTCTGGTCTTTGAAATGCAACGGGTCAGCGGGCGGTTCGGGTACTTTGACCTCGGTGAACAGGCCGTCGTCGTACATGGTTTTGAACCGTTCACGGGGTGTGATGTGCATGTGGTGCTGGCATGACGGGCAGGTGTTCAATGCGTCCGTCAGTTCGCGGTGGAACAACATGGTTCCGCACTCGGGGCATTTGGTCCACAGGTTGTCCGGCGTCTCGCGACGGGAAAAAATCGAGTTGATCTTTGGACGGACGTAATTTGAAATCCAGTTCATGTGACGATTGGCCCTTATTGCTGCTCTTTAGCTTAATTAATCCGGTGCCCGCAGGATTGCAACGTCAGAGCCGCCGCCGCCGCATGATTAGCATGAAAATACCGTACCCAACCAGCATCGACGTCAGCGAGATCAGCATCGCAGATGTCATTTGTGCGCTTTGCATATCAACGCTGTAAAGGTAAAAGCTCATCCCGCTTAGTTGGCCAGAAGAGTTCATAAACAGCATTACCACCAGATTATTGGCGAAATGCAGGCCCATTGCAGGGGATAACGAACCGAAACGGGCGGTTACATCGGCGAGGATTAACCCCATCAGCGTGGTGATGGCCACAACTATCCATGCGTTGCCGCCGAATTGGGCAGGGTTGAAGTGTGCAACGCCGAAAATAGCAGATGGAAGCACCCACCAAATCCACCGGCTTTTGAAGCGTGCGGCCAGTTGTTGTTGCAAGTACCCGCGAAACACCATTTCCTCGGCGCTGGTTTGCAAAAATAGAAGCAGCAGCGCCGGGGCAAGCCAGGTCAGCCATTTTATCAGCGGCATTTGTTGAACCAAATCGGCGGTTAAAAAGGTTGTTGTCGCATCAATAGCGGCGAGTATCAGGATTATCGCCGCCGCACCGCGCCATAGGGACCAGTTGATGGTGCCGGTTGGGCCAAGCAATGTGCGCAACGGGCGTTTGTGTAAAAATCGAAGAACCAGCCACAGGCCGGGAATCATGGTTGCGATCATGGCCAGCATCGCAAAAGTTGCGAATATCGTGCGACCTTCTTCGACTTGGCTCATATAGCTTAAGCCAAGTCCGGGTTCGATGAATTCGCCAAGAAGCGTTCCGCCGATGCTGAATATAATGGTCACAAGCACGAAGAATGCGAATACGAGCGCGAAGCCCAGAATAGTGCGCCAAATTTGCGAACGTTCTTGGGCTGGTTCAACAAAACGCTGGAAGGCTGGGGAAAAGTGGGGAAACATGTGGGCTCCGCGTCAAAAGGTTAGATGGTAACCTTGGAAAATCCGCACCGCAATACTTGAGATTTCCCGCGCCAGTCCCTATTGCTGGTTTAACAGAAGTATCCCAACAGGAGTTGCCCCGAAATGAATTCCGGACCTATCGATAAATCCAACCTTCCCAGCCGCCATGTAACCGAGGGGCCAGAACGTGCGCCGCACCGTTCGTATCTCTATGCGATGGGGTTGTCCGAAGACGAAATCCACCAGCCTCTCGTTGGCGTCGCCACCTGCTGGAACGAGGCGGCACCCTGTAACATCGCGCTGAACCGTCAGGCACAGTCGGTTAAATCTGGTGTTAAGGTTGCCAAGGGTACACCGCGCGAATTTACGACGATCACCGTGACCGACGGTATTGCGATGGGTCACGAGGGTATGCGTTCGTCTTTGGTTAGCCGCGAGGCGATTGCCGATACGGTTGAGTTGACCATGCGGGGGCATTGTTATGACGCGCTGGTTGGCCTGGCGGGGTGCGATAAATCGCTGCCGGGGATGATGATGGCGATGTTGCGTTTGAATGTACCGTCGGTGTTTTTATACGGTGGATCAATCCTGCCGGGGCGTTTTGAAGGTAAAGACGTAACCGTTCAGGATGTGTTCGAAGCCGTTGGTCAACATCAGGCCGGCAATATGTCGACGGAAGATTTGGAGCGTTTGGAAGCGGTTGCTTGCCCGTCTGCGGGTGCTTGTGGCGGCCAGTTTACGGCTAACACCATGGCCTCGGTTTCCGAAGCGATTGGTTTGGCGCTGTTCCAATCCGCAGGCGCACCAGCCCCGTATGAAAGCCGTGACGCATTTGGCGAAGCTTCTGGCGAGGCGGTGATGAATCTGCTGCGCTATAACATCCGCCCACGTGATATTGTTACGCGTAAGGCACTTGAAAATGCGGCGCGGATTGTGGCGTGTACGGGTGGCTCGACCAATGCGGGGCTGCATTTGCCTGCGATGGCGCATGAAGCGGGCATTGATTTTGATCTTGAAGATGTTTGCGACATCTTCCGCGACACACCATATTTCGTCGATTTGAAGCCGGGCGGGCAGTATGTGGCCAAGGACTTGTTCGAAGCTGGCGGTATTCCGATTGTCATGCGCGAGCTTGGCAAAGCCGGTTTGTTGCACGAAGAATGTATGACCGTTTCGGGCCGGACTATTGGCGAAGAAGTTGATCGCGTAGCGGGCGAGGCAGACGGTAAGGTGATTTACCCGGTGGAAACGCCGATCTCCAAAACTGGTGGCGTTGTTGGCCTGAAGGGCAACCTTGCGCCTGATGGTGCGATTGTGAAAGTCGCCGGTATGACTGAAGAAGAAACCGTATTTACCGGCCCTGCCCATGTTTTTGAATGCGAAGAAGATGCGTTCGAGGCGGTGCAAAAGCGCACCTATAAAGAGGGCGAAGTTCTGGTTATCCGTAACGAGGGCCCATCGGGTGGCCCCGGTATGCGCGAAATGCTGGCGACAACGGCTGCACTTTCCGGCCAAGGTATGGGCAAGAAGGTTGCACTTATTACGGACGGTCGTTTTTCCGGCGCGACGCGTGGGTTCTGCGTGGGGCACGTTGGGCCCGAGGCGGCACATTGCGGGCCGATTGCGTTGGTTAAAGACGGCGATATGATTACGCTGGACGCACAGAAGGGCGAGATTTCGGTAAACGTTTCCGACGAGGAAATGGCCAAGCGCAAGACCGAATGGAAGGGCCCACGCGATACAATTTATGCAACCGGTGCGCTTTGGAAATATGCCCAGCAGGTTGGCTCGACGCACAAGGGTGCTGTGACGCACCCGGGAGCCCAGATGGAAAAACACATCTATGCGGATCTTTGAGTTCCTGACTAAAGGGGCGGCGCTGGTCGCCCTTTCTGTTGTGGTCGCTTGTACCGGCGTGCAGGAGACCGCGACAGGACCCACGCCTATTCCCAAAGCGATACAGGTGAGCGCGGGGGATGTGGCGGTAGTTATTGCCTCGCCGGACGGGTTTTGCATCGACCGCGCCACGATTGCCGAAAATGCAAACGGGGCGTTTATGTTCCTTAGCGATTGCCGAGTGATCGCCAGCACGGGTAAAGCGGCGCGGGTGCCGATTTCCTCTATTCTTACGGCAAGTATTTCCCCGACGGGTTTGGCTGGTAGCGAGAACGGTATGAAGCCTGCGCTTGATACGCTCGGGCATTTTTTCACGACTCCGGTCGGGGTGTTCTCGCTGGGCAAAAGCCATGTGAATGGCGCGGTTAGCATTCTGGAAACAAAACAAACAGACACGGCTTTGTATCTGCTGGTTGAGGATAAAGCGTTTAGCGACAGCGCTGGGGTGTCTAACCGTTTTTGGCGGGCATTTACCGAAGTGAACGGGCGGCTCGTTGCGGTATCCGTGACCGGATATACGGATGATGACCCAGAGGAAAAGCGCAGCCTGCGGATTATTCGTGCGTTTATGCAGGCCATTGTTGATGCGAATGCGTTGGCATCGTGAGGCTGTTCGGAAAATCTAAGGCGGTATCTGTTTTACCGGTGATCGATGTGCCGGAAGGGTTTCATGCGCCTCCCAAGACGCAGTGGGGGTTTACGCCCAGCCTGCAAAGCGGGATTACGCAAGACGGCATTTCAGGCAATATCCTGACGGGGACCACGCTTGGCCCGCATGTGACGTTGCACCATAGTGGAGACGGGGCACAGTTTTCTATTCGACAAACGGATGATTACGGCACAGGTCTGGTATTCGAATTCGGGGATTTCACGAGCGATTTTTTCTCGTTGGCGTTCGAGCTGCCGCTTGAGGGTGTGTTGGCATTGGGCCGTCAGGATTTGTTGCGGTTTGTCTTGCGAACGCAGGCGAAGGAACCGTTTCAGGCCTATGCGCGGTTGAACTTGTGCCATGGCCCGAACACGGAACAAGTCGTGCGGATGATTGAAATAGGCAAAGGCGAAAGTTACGCGGAGTTTGATATTTTCTATACTGGTTTTGAACAAAAACGTGCGACCAGCGCGTGGATTGATCTGATTATCAACGAGCCAGCGCATAAACATCTTGCGCTGGAAGAAGCGATTATATTGCGCCGTGCGCGGGCCAGTTTATAGGCTTTGCGTAGAAATTAAATTGTAAGAGGTTTTGTTATGAAAGTTCCATTTGGTAAATCTATTTTTCTACTGTCCGTTCTGGCCAGTCCGGTATTGGCACAATCAACGCCTTGTGGCGGTGCATTTTCCAGCTTTCTAAACGGTGTGCGGACCGAGGCATTGAGCGAAGGTTATTCGCAGCGCGCTACGGATAGGGTGCTTAACTCGGCACAGGTTGATTCAAAAGTTTTGTCGCGCGACCGCGCGCAGGGGGTTTTCAAACAGACGTTTCTAGAGTTCTCGCAACGCTCTATCAGCGGTTACCGGATGTCGCATGGGGCGCAGAATATGGATCGGTATGCGTCTGTGTTTGACCGCGCACGGCGCGAATTTGGTGTACCACCCGAGGTAATCACCGCCTTTTGGGCATTGGAAACGGATTACGGTGCCGTGCAAGGCGATTTCAACACGGTGAATGCACTGGCGACCTTGGCGCATGATTGCCGTCGCCCGCATTTGTTTCGTCCACAACTTTTGGCAGCGATAGAGATGGTCGAAAACGGTGACCTTGATCCGGCGACCACCACGGGCGCTTGGGCGGGGGAAATCGGGCAGGTGCAGATGTTGCCTGAAGATATCGTGACTAAAGGTGTGGATGGTGATGGCGATGGACATGTACGGCTGAAGTCCAGTTCACCGGATGCGATTTTGACAGCGGCCAACCTGATCAACTCGCTTGGTTGGCACGCGGGCGAACCTTGGTTGGTCGAGGTGAGCGCGACAGGCAACACGCAGTGGGGCAAGTCTGGATTGGACACCAAGCTGCGCGTTTCGGAATGGGAGGCCATGGGCCTGCGCGCGCTCAACGGCAATATGCCGTCGGACCGAATGGAGGCATCATTGCTGGCCCCGCAAGGGCGCAACGGGCCGAAGTTTTTGGCCTTCCGCAACTTCGATGTGTATCTGGAATGGAACCAGTCGTTTATCTATTCGACCACGGCGGCCTATCTGGCCACGCGTTTAGGTGGGGCGCAACGCTATGATGCGGGGACGCCGGACGACGGGTTGAATGACGCGCAGATGAAACAGTTGCAGCAGATTTTGGCGGCACGCGGATATGACGTTGGCAAGATCGATGGCATTTTGGGGGCGCGGACACGTAATGCCGTTCAAGCAGAGCAAACCCGCATGGGGCTGCCCGCCGATGCGTGGCCAACGCTGGCATTTTTGGCGCGGTATTAAGGCGCAGCGGCGTATTTCAGTAACTCGAACTCAAGTTCATGGATGCTTCTTTGCAGATCAATGATTTGCAATAGGTAGAAGTTTTTCAGCTGAAGCTGTTCGGGTGTTGGGTCGCCAATGAAATCCGTTGCAAGGATTCGCTCGATGTCGTTGATTTCGTCTTTTAGCGCATAGACTTCCCTGTTGATCTCGTAATATCGCAAGCCGTAGAAATTTGCCAACCGCAGTTCGCTGCGGTTGGTTACCGGGCAAACGCTGTTTAGCTCGCTACCGCGACGGCCGACAGTGTAGGCGTTGTCAGGCGTGCAATATTGTTTCAGCCCTTCTATCCGGCCACGTAACCACAGTGCTGCGTTGGGTGCGATGCCGTATTCGCTGCACGCTTCGCGATGCTCGCCGATATAACTTTCATATCTGCCGTGAACCCCGTCGTTATATCCGATGTTTTCCCAGTCGCCGGTACGGCAGGCTTCTTCGCTTAGGCTGGCACAAGCCGCGAGCAAAACGAGGGATGAAACGGCGAGGGTTTTCATGAACATGCTGGCAATCCTAATTCTGATTTATCAAATTAGCATATATCACGTTATTCCTTGAGGGTAGGTCAGATTTTTGTTTTAGCGGGGCGTGAAGACTGCTATTGCTGCGGTACGATAGAAGGCGATAAGCAGGAGAGTTACGTTTGTTTACAACAGTATCATGGAGAATGACAGGCTGGTTGCTGATCGGCACAACCGGCGCTTTTTCGCTGCTGTTCCTGACAGCCCCTGAAATTGACCTTTGGGTTTCTGCACTGTTCTTCGACGAGACGGACCGGTTTTTACACGCACGCAATCCTGCATTCGCGGTGATCCGCAAGACGTTCATGTACGGGTTGATGGCGTTGGCGTTGCTGATAATCGTCTTACTGATCCGCAGTCTTTCAATCGGAAAACGTCGGGCAATCTCGTTGAATGTTTGGGGGTTTATGGTCGCCAGTATCATGGTCGGGCCGCTTGGGCTTGTGAACGGTATCCTCAAATCCTATTGGGGGCGGGCCAGACCTGCAGATGTCGAGTATTTTGGCGGCGATAAAACCTTCACACCGCCGATGATAATTACGGACCAGTGCGAGACGAATTGTTCGTTTGTGTCCGGTGAAGGCAGCGCAATTGCAACGGCGTTGATTGTTCTGGCGATTGTTCTGTGGGCAAATATGACAGCGATGTGGCGGGCGATCAGCCTTTATGTGGTGTTGCCGATGTCGCTGTTCGGGATAGCTTTGCGAGTTATCACCGGACGGCATTTTCTAAGCGATACGATTTTCGGGGCACTCTATTGTGCGCTGATTATCTGGTTCTTTTACAGGCTCTTTAAAATGTCGGATCATCTTAATGATTTGACGTGGACCAGCTTCAAAAAAGATATGTTAAAGGCATAGTGCGCGAACGAAGGCGCGATCACCCGGATTGCCTATTTGTACGGCTGCGGTTTCCGGTGACATCCAAGCGGTGGTATGGCCTGGCTCTAATGGCGCGGATTTTTCCATAACGGCGCGGCATGCAAAAATGTGGCAGATCTTGCGCGCGCACAGATCGTATTCCGGCATATAGGTGTAAAATACAAACGCGCCGAGCTTGCGTTCTATGGAAATTGTCCAACCGGTTTCCTCGAATGCTTCGCGGTGAAGCGCGGTTGTGGCGTTTTCGCCTGCATCAATGCCGCCGCCCGGCAATTGAAATTCGGGGACGGGGTCGCTTTGATGCGTGACTAGCAAATCACGCCCGCGCCGGATGATGCCATAGGCACCGGGGCGGTTGGTGTAGGAAATGCCTTGAACGGGGGGTGCGCCAAATCTTCTCATGCGTATCGGTAGACCATATATTTAATTTAATTGCACGCCGCATTTGCACTTGGGTGCGGGAACACCTACTTAGCGTCGAAGAGTCGACAAAAGGACAATCGCCATGACCACTGCCAATCAAATCATCTGGGATGACACAGTTTTACCGTTCCAACTGGATAATGCCGACGTGCGCGGACGCGTGGCGCGGCTTGATGGTGCTTTGGGCGAAATTTTGGGGCAGCACAACTATCCAACCTCCGTCGCGGCTTTGGTTGCCGAGGCAGTGTTGCTGACTGCGATGATTGGTCAGACGATTGGCCTGCGTTGGAAGTTGTCGTTGCAGATACGGGGCGACGGGCCGGTCCGGCTTATTGCAACGGATTATTACGGGGCGGAAAAAGACGGCGAGCCTGCCAAGGTTCGCGCTTACGCCAGTTTTGATGCAGAACGGCTGGCCGAGGCGGGTGGCACACCGTTCGAGAATATCGGCAAGGGCATGTTTGCGGTTTTGATCGACCAAGGCGCAGGTATGCAACCCTATCAGGGGATTACACCACTGGCGGGTGGGTCCTTGGCTGCATGTGCGGAAACGTATTTCGCACAGTCCGAGCAGCTTCCGACAAAGTTTGTGATCGCCGTAGGAGAGGCTGCCGCACCGGGTGAAGAATCCGGTTGGCGGGGTGGCGCGGTGATGATTCAACACATGCCGAAAGCCTCGCCCCATGCGAAAGACGCGCCGAGTAGTGACGATGGTTTGCTAGCCGCCCAAGATCTGGTTGATGGCGATGATGCAGACAATTGGAACCGCGTTTCGATCCTGCTGGATAGCGTTGAGGTAACCGAACTGGTCGGGCCACATGTGTCGCCTGATACGCTGTTGGTACGGTTGTTCCATGAGGAAGAACCACGGATTTTTGATGCACAGCCGGTAAAGTTTGGCTGCACCTGCGGGCCGGAAAAGGTGGAGCAAACCATGTCGATTTATTCTGCCAAGGACATCGGGCATATGACCAATGACGAAGGCAAGGTGACAGCAGATTGCCAGTTCTGCGGGGCACATTACGAGTTTGAACCTGAGACGCTGGGCAAGGATGCTAAAATCTAAGGTCAGGCAAGTTTAGTGACAATCCACATATAAATGTACCACACAATTGTTAGAAAAATCAGTACCGTTAACATCGAGCGCAAAAACTTTGAAACCGTCGCTTTGCCCGGAAATAAGATTTCTGGTAGCCGGAGGATCAGTTCATGCAATTCGGGGACTCTCATGTGGGATCCTTCATATCTGGCTATAGCTTGTCCACTATACACTGCTTCATAATATCTTCGGTCACGCTTCGGACGCATAAGTTGGACGCGCTGGTTTGTACAGCCGAGGAGGCGGCTGCGGTTGCCAGAAGTCCGGCTTCTTCGAGGGATCTGGATTGAGAAAGTGCCAGCGTCAACCCGCCAACCAGACTGTCGCCCGCGCCAACCGCACTAAGAACCTTTGTCTTGGGTGGGCGGACATGGAAGCGTTCGTTTTTGGAGATAAAGACCGAACCGTCGGACCCACGTGCCATGACAACCACTTCGGTTATCCCTTTATGCACAAGGCTTTGCGCGAAATCGACCATCTCGGTTGGTGTTGTGAAAACATGGCCTGCCAGCCCTTCGGCCTCCAATCGGTCCATACGTAAAACGGCGTAGGGGTGAACGGCGGATTTAACCGATGTCAGCAGTGTTTCTTCCGAGGTGTCCAACACCATACGCGCATTCTTGCGTTGCAGGGCGGTGTTCAGTTCGATGTAAAAATCATCCGCTACACCCGGTGGCAGGCTGCCGCTGGCAACCACCAGCGCGTCCTCTTCGACATGGACCATGATGCTTTCCAGCAGTCGTTCAACCTGCAGTTTTGTCCAGATCGGTCCGGGCAAAACCAGACGAAGCTGCTTGCCCGACGTTTCTTCGTAAATGCTTAGGCTTTGGCGCGTGTGCCCGTTGGTTTCGTAGCGGATCGGATCGATGCCGTGTTTGCGAAGCTGCTTGACCAGCAGTTCCCCCAGAATGCCAGCCGTGGCCACGAATGCCTCGGATTGGCCACCAAGAATGTTGATCGCGCGTGAGACGTTTACGCCGCCGCCGCCGGGGTCGATTTGGCCGCCGTCACAACGAAGTTTCGGGCCGATTACGATTTCGCCAACCGAGCCCGAAATGTCGAGTGCAGGATTTAGAGTGACAGTTAGAATAGAGATCGCACTTCTCCGACGCTATGGGGTGATAATGTGTTTAACGCTATCACCCCGTGCGTAAATGTGTCTAGACGCTCATGCAGACGTATTTCATTTCAAGGAAATCCTCGACGCCGTGATGCGAGCCTTCGCGGCCTTGGCCGGATTGCTTGATGCCGCCAAACGGGGCGACCTCGGTCGAGATGATGCCTGTGTTTACGCCGACGATGCCGTATTCCAGTTCTTCTGCTACGCGCCAAACGCGGGACAGGTTGTTGGCATAGAAGTATGCGGCGAGGCCGAAGATTGTATCGTTGGCCTGCTGGATTACATCGTCTTCGTCTTTGAAGCTGAATAGGGGCGCAACGGGGCCGAAGGTTTCGTCATTGGCCACCTGCATTTCGCGGGTAACGCCTGTCAGGATGGTGGGCTGGAAGAAGGTCCCGCCGAGTTCATGACGGTGCCCGCCTGCCATGACTTTCGCGCCTTTGGCGGTGGCGTCGGCGATATGTTCTTCAACTTTGGTGACGGCAGCTTGGGTGATAAGCGGGCCTGTGGTGATGCCTTCGTCAAACCCGTCGCCCACGTTCATTTTGGCCACGGCTGCGGCCAGTTTTTCCGCGAAGGCATCATAGACACCTTCCTGCACGTAAATCCGGTTGGCGCAGACACATGTCTGACCGTTGTTGCGGTATTTGGAGATCATCGCGCCTTCAACCGCGTCATCCAGATCGGCGTCGTCGAATACGATGAACGGGGCGTTGCCGCCCAGCTCCATCGACATTTTCATCACCTGATCCGCCCCTTGACGCAGCAAGATGCGGCCAACTTGGGTGGAACCGGTGAAGGTCAGTTTGCGGACTTTCGGGTTCGAGGTGAACTCTTTCCCGATGTCGGAACTGCGGTTGGTGGTAACGACCGAGAACACCCCCGCAGGCACGCCAGCGCGTTCAGCCAGAACGGCCATGGCGAGGGCGGAAAGCGGCGTGTCTTCGGCAGGTTTTGCAACAAAGGTACAGCCAACCGCCAGTGCGGGGGCGACCTTGCGGGCGATCATGGCGTTAGGGAAGTTCCACGGCGTGATGGATGTGACAACGCCGACGGGTTGTTTTAGCACCATGATGCGCTTGTCTTCCTGGTGGCCGGGGATCGTCTCGCCATAGATGCGTTTGGCTTCTTCGGAGAACCATTCGATGAACGAGGCGCCATACATGATCTCGCCTTTCGCCTCGGGGAAGGGTTTGCCCATTTCGGCGGTCAGGATCATGCCCAGATCGTCGGCGTTTTCCACCATCAGGTCGTACCATTTACGCAGGATCGCGGCGCGGTCTTTGCCAGTGCGCTTGGCCCACGCCTTTTGCGTGGCATACGCGGCGTCGATAGCGCGGGCGGTTTCATCGGCGGTCATGTTGGGAACGGAGCAGATCACGTCGCCGCGCGCGGGGTTGGTGACGTCGAAAGTTTCACCGCTGTCGGCATCAACCCACGCGCCATTGATATAGGCTTGGGTCCGCAAAAGGGATGGATCGTTGAGTTTCGAACTTAGGTCGGTTGCGTCTAGCATTTCGGGAGTCCTTGGATTGGGCACAGCACAGTTGTTGCGGTGGATTGTTGACGAAAGGGAAGCATATTCGTGCGGGGCCTACAAGGGTAGTAACGCCGAATTGTTATCGTCAATGCGCTACCGCCGAGCGAAGCGAGGCTTGGTCCAACTGCAAGGAGGGAATGTTTCATATAAATCCATTGAGGGGTGTGTGCTGTGCAAGCATCATACCCATAATGATTCTGCCTTATATTTGCCGACCCTGCATCAACCGTGGCAAGTCCCCGTTTAGGCCAGCCGCTTCGCGAATTAATTTGCGGCGGGCAGCGGGGAGGGTGTTTATCAGTCCCATGCCAAGGTCTCGGCCCAAGCGCAGCAGCGGGTTGTCGTTAGAGAATACGCGGTTGATTGTGTCGGTGGAGGCGACCAGTGTTGTGGTGTCTACGCGTCGCCATTTTGCGTAGGCGTCCAGCACGATGGATGATCCGATATCCTCGCCCCGACGGGCGGCTTCGATTAGGGTTTCGGCAAGGGCGGCGACATCGCGCAGGCCCAGATTAAGGCCTTGTCCGGCTACATAATGAACACCGTGGGCGGCATCGCCTGCCAATGCCACACGGTCTGCGGTGAAGGATTGCGCCAGCGTCAGGTCCAGCGGGTAGGCGAAGCGGGCACCAGTCAGGGTGATCTTGCCAAGAAAATCGCCGAAGCGGGGGCGGAGTTCTTCAAGGTAGTCCTCGTCCGACATGGCGGCGATGGTTTCGGCGCGTTCGGTCGTTTCGGTCCAGACGATAGACGAACGGTTACCGGGTAGGGGCAGGATAGCCAGCGGGCCGGGTGGCATGAAGAACTGATGCGCGACGCCGTTATGGGGCAGTTCGTGACTGATGGCGCAGACCAATCCGGTCTGGTGATAGGGCTTGCGGGAACGCTGAATGCTCGCGCGCACGGCGGTTTGGCTTTTGCGGCCGTCGCAGCCAACGATCAGGCGGGCGGTTAGGGTGCGGCCATCGGCAAGGGTGACGCTTGCGTGCCCCTCGCCAACCGATTGGCCTGTGACCATCTGCGGGGCGATGTGTTCGGTTAATGGTTCGGTTTCCAGTGCGGATAGCAGGGCGTGGCGAAGATAACGATCCTCGACCATGTGACCCATCGGGCCTTCTTCGATCTCGCGGTGGTCAAAGTGCAGGTATAGGGGGGACGCCCCCTCGCCAGCTTTGCCGTCGGTTACTACGATATCCAGCATCGGTTGGGTGTTATCGGCAATATCAGACCAAATGCCCAGCGCCTTCAGCATATTCACCGAGGTCAGCGACAACGCATAAGATCGCCCGTCAAATTCCGGATCATCGCGTATCGCCTTGGGCATCGCATCAACGATAATGCTGCGTATCCCGCCAGAAGCGAGGGCGAGGGCCAGTGCGGGGCCGTTCAGCCCTCCACCAACGATAATGACATCGGTATCTGTTTTCATATCTATCAATATGATCTTGATTGCGGGATTGTCCATATCGGATTAGCGTGCGTTCAAATGTAATTGGAGGGAACGATGGCTGATTGGCTGAAAATGACGGCGTGTGATTTGGGGCGGGCAATTGGCGCGGGGGATATTGATCCGGTCGAATTGACCGAAGTTTACCTTAAGGCGATCAACGCGCATGAATACACAGGCCGTATTTACGCGCGGTTGACAGAAGATCGGGCGCGGGCGGAGGCTTTGGCGGCATCTACGAGAGCCAAGGCTGGCACACGGCGCGGATTGCTGGACGGGGTGCCGATTAGCTGGAAGGATTTGTTTGATACGGCGGGTGTCGGAACCGAGGCGGGGTCGGCTTTGCTGAAAGGTCGCGTGCCGGTTGACGATGCCGAAGTGCTGGCGAACGCTACCCGTGCGGGGCTGGTTTGTCTTGGCAAGACGCATATGACAGAGCTGGCGTTCTCGGGCCTTGGGCTGAACGATGTGACGGAAACATCGCCGAATTCGACCAATCCGGCGCTGGTGGCGGGGGGGTCTTCGTCCGGGGCGGCGACGTCTGTGGCGTTTGGTTTGGCGGCGGCGGGAATTGGGTCTGATACTGGCGGGTCCGTACGGCTTCCGTCTGTCTGGAATGATTTGGTCGGGCTGAAAACCACGCATGGTTTGCTATCGGTTGAGGGTGTCGTACCGCTTTGCGAAAGCTTCGATACCGTCGGCCCATTGTGTCGATCCGTCGAGGATGCGGCGGAGTTGTTGGCGGTTATGCTGGGCGAAACAGCGCCCGATTTATCGGGCGCCTCCCTTTCCGGCAAGCAGTTCATGGTATTGGAAACGGTGGCCTTGCCGGGTTGCAGGGCCGAACCATTGGCCGCGTTTGAAGCGGCGGTTGAACGATTGCAGGCGGCAGGGGCCGAAGTGGTTCGCGGTGAAATTCCCGTGGTGGAACGTGCGATGGAACTGGCTGCATGTCTGTTCACATCCGAGGCTTACGCGCAGTGGAACAAGGAAATCGAGGCCAATCCTGACGCGATGTTCCCCCCCGTGCGCGAACGTTTCCGCGCGGGCGACGAGTTTTCGGTCGTTCAATATATCGAGGGCTGGCAGGAGTTGCGGCAAATTCGGGATGTTTACCAAAGGGCAACGGCAGGGTTTGATGCGGTGCTGGTCCCCTCCGCGCCCATTTTGCCGCCGGATATCGAGCGCCTTTTGTCGGATCATCAGTATTTCATCTCGGAAAATCTGCTGGCCCTGCGAAACACCCGCATCGGCAATCTGATGGGGTTGTGCGGGCTGACGTTACCAACGGGCACGCCAACCTGTGGAATTACGGCCCTGTGTGACCCGTTCACCGAGGCGAAATTGTTGCGCTTGGGCGCGGCGATGGAGGGGGTCGTGCGGGCATGAAGTTACTGGAAACTATGCGAGGATATTCGCGAAAGCGTAAATTTTTAACAACAATTGCAGTGCTGATCGTTCTGGATCAATTATTTGTGTGGGGCGGCCACGGGATGTTGATGTGGAACGATGTGGATTTTGAAGCACGGTGGGAGAGAGCGGACATTAACCCATCAGCTATGGCCAAGGGCGATAAAACCATTTGCGACTTTGAGTACATATTATTGATTTACGGTTATCAAACTTGTTTTGAACCTAATGTAAATACATTCTATCCCGACAGATCAGGATATAGTTTCATATATAGCAAACCAAGGCCAAAGCTCACATTGTGGTTCCGGGGAGATACTCAAAATAACTATTATTTTGAAACAACATTTGCAGATCACATAAAGTATATACGCGTCGATGGGGCGGTCTTTAATAATTATAAAGAATCTCTTGACGATCTTCTTTCTAAGAATGACGAGAGTTAATAATACGTATGCCATCCGCAACAATCGTCAATATGCCAGCGGTTTCGTTTATATAGTTTGGGGCTAAGCTTGCTCTGCCCAACCCTTACATGTAAACTCACGCTAACAAAGGGCAATTAGACCCTATTATGAGGCAGATATGCAGTATCCCACACGGTTTTCAAACCTGCCGGAATATGCTTTTCCGCGTTTGCGTGCGTTGCTGGACCCCCATGCAGCGGGCGGCGAGGTTTTGCATATGTCGATCGGCGAGCCGAAGCACAAGTTTCCTGACTTTGTGCCGGAA
>Ga0209121_10001243_pt1 | contig 26743 bp, 31 predicted proteins | sample Cruoilmetagenom3_FD_187292 | JGI IMG/M metagenome (GOLD analysis project Ga0209121, IMG submission 187292) | Oil polluted marine microbial communities from Coal Oil Point, Santa Barbara, California, USA - Sample 3 (SPAdes) (version 2) | ecosystem: Environmental > Aquatic > Marine > Oil seeps ...
ATCCCCAAGAAATGGCAGGACTTCCGAAATCAGGTCACCGATAACTTCCGCATCATATCAGATCAAAATCTTCGGGTTTTCGAGGGATAGGGGTATAATGGGAAAAGAGTTTTGGATTTCCCCGGCCGTGTCCGGGCGCGTAGGGGTCACCTGTTATGGCCGCCGTTGGAAGTTACCTTAAGAAACACACCGAAGCCTTGGTAAAGGATGTCGGCATCGAAGCAGCCTGTCAGTTGACCGGCAAATCCAAGGCCACGTTGGGGCGCTATTATTCCGACCATGACGAACATTCCGACCGCTTTATGCCGGTCGATACCGTCGCCGCGCTGGAAGAGGCCGCAGGCTACCCGCATGTCACTTCGGCCTTGGCCGAACTAAGGGGCGCAACCCTGAATGTTGAAAGACGCCGCTCCAACGCAAAAGAAAAAGGTGGTGTAAATCAGGATGTTATCCGCCTTAGTCAGCGTTTCGCGCAACTGATGGCCGAATACACCCAATCCATCGCCGACGGCGTCATCACCATGAACGAGGCAAAGCGGATGCTGCGCGAAACGGTCGTTCTGCAACAGGTGCTGATTGATATGAAACTGCATCTGGAAGACGAAACGGAATAGCCCAAAAGGCCGACCGTTCTAAAACGCCGGTGCTGATGTGTGCGGGCCCAAGGCCAGATTTGGTATCAGCCCGGCTTGGCACAGATGTGATTTTCGGACGTTCCCAAGAGGAGCGTTTGATGATGAAAATTGCACGCAGGACATGTAGAAACGGTGAAGACGCTTAAAAGCTGGTTTCCAACCGATCTTCGTGGGAGGCAAAGCTGCTCGTCGGCCATTCCCACGTGCAAACCGCAAATATAAGCGCCAAGCCAAAGCCGAGCTCCAGAAACTCTTCCACTGCAATCCAGATTATGGAATCCGCACTCGGCAGGGTCACGCCGATAGCAGCCAACTGGCGGTCAGCTCCGTCAATCAGGACCGCTGAAATGGCCAGACCGATCCCCAATACGACCGCGAAAGCCCAGCCTTCTTTATTCAACAAAGCCTTCGTAAACGGGCCTGAACCCCGTATCATCAGTGAACCCACTGTTAGCAGAATGAATGCCATTGCTGCCGCAGACACGACTTTTTGCCACAACGGAACCGGGCTGGTGAAGATCCGGGTTTGTAACAGGCCCGGATCGAAAAATGCGTTGTGCATGTCCAGTTCGCGCAGACAGAACAGCACAAAAATCGCCGGGACCGCCCACCAACGTGGCCATGCGGATGCAGGCATGCGCGCCGCTGTAATCGCGGCACCCAGCGCAAATAAGGTCAGTCCGGCTCGCTCGACCGTGCCATGTTCGGATACCATCGAGGTATCCCATCCGGTCCACATGCCCGAAGCCAATATGCTGCAGAAGACAACAAAAAATATCACTGCAAATATCCGCATGACTTAAAACTCTCGAAGTTGGATGATTTTTACATTTCTAGCATATTCTTGTTTCACGATGCAAGGTGACGTGCTCTCATCTCACCGACAAGTGTACTGCAGCTTTGCCAATGTCCGAATGTCGGAAACGACCGTTTGGTTAACGGTTCAATTCGGCAAGATGAGTTCGTCGGCATCAGAAACACAAAAACAATTGCACCCGCGCATGAATATGCGAGGGCCCGTTCTGTTTCATCTTTGGCCCGAGCCGCGCCCCGCGCGGGGGAGGAGACGATACCTTTGGCTTAGGGCTTGCGACGTGCAAGCCCCGCCTTTTTCATGTGTGGGAAACCCGTGCCAGCAACCGGCGCTGTTCTTGCCTAGCCCTGCAGGGACAGCACCCGTAATTCGCCCTCTTCGCGGGCTTTCATCGCCAGCGCGGCGGCGTGGCTGCCCGCAGCGGTGGTGTAATACGGGATCTTGTCATAGAGCGCGACCTTGCGAATTTCGCGGCTGTCTTCGACGGCCTGCGCGCCCTCGGTTGTGTTGAACACAAGCGCGATACGCTCGTCTTTCATCATGTCCACTACGTTGGGGCGGCCTTCATACACCTTGTTGACGATATCGCAGGTCACGCCGTTTTCGCGCAGCCAATCGGCGGTGCCACGGGTGGCGACAATCGTAAGCCCCAGATCGGACACGATCTTTGCCGCTTCGATCATGTCGGCAGTCTTGTCCATATCTTTGATCGAAATGAACACGGCCCCGGCGCGCGGCAGGTCGGTGCCTGCGCCCAGTTGCGCCTTCAAAAATGCCAGCGGGAAGGACACGTCCCAGCCCATCACCTCGCCGGTGGAGCGCATTTCCGGCCCCAATATCGTGTCCACGCCGGGGAAGCGGGCAAAGGGCAGCACCGCCTCTTTGACAGAAAACCATGGCATGTTCGGATCGGCCAGCGTCATCGGGTCGGCCATTTTGATCGTACCGGGCTTGGCGTCCTTGGCGTATTGTTCACGCAAGGGGAAGTTTTCCATCGGCTCGCCCGCCATCAGACGCGCGGCGATGGAGGCAATGGCACTGTCTGTCGCCTTGGCGACAAACGGCACGGTGCGAGAGGCGCGCGGGTTCACCTCGATCAGGTAAATCACGCCATCTTTCACGGCAAATTGCACGTTCATCAAGCCGACGACACCCAAGGCAAGGGCCAGCGCCTCGGTCTGGCGCTTGATCTTTTCGATGATGTCCTGCGGCAAGCTGTAAGGCGGCAACGAACAGGCACTGTCGCCCGAGTGAACGCCCGCTTCCTCGATGTGCTGCATGATGCCCGCGACATGCACGGTCTTGCCGTCCGACAGCGCATCCACGTCGCATTCAATCGCGCCCGAAAGATAGCTGTCCAGCAGCACGGGGCTGTCGCCCGACACCACAACCGCCTCTTTGATGTAACGCTCCAGCTGGGCCATGTCGCGCACGATTTCCATCGCGCGGCCACCCAGCACATAAGACGGGCGGATTACCAGCGGAAAGCCAATTTCATCCGCAATCGCAAGGGCTTGCGCGTCTGTGGATGCGATACCGTTATGCGGCTGCTTCAGCTCCAGCTTGTTGACAAGCTGCTGGAACCGCTCGCGGTCCTCGGCAAGGTCGATGGCATCCGGCGTGGTGCCAAGGATCGGAATGCCCTCTTCATACAAAGCATTCGCCAGCTTCAGCGGGGTCTGCCCGCCGAACTGCACGATCACCCCGTGCAGGGTGCCGTTCTGCTGCTCGACCCGCAGGATTTCCATCACATGCTCGAACGTCAGCGGTTCGAAATACAGCCTGTCGCTGGTGTCATAGTCGGTGGACACGGTTTCAGGGTTGCAGTTGACCATGATGGTTTCATAGCCCGCGTCGGTCAGTGCGAAACAGGCGTGGCAGCAGCAGTAATCGAACTCGATACCTTGCCCGATCCGGTTGGGGCCACCGCCCAGGATGACGACCTTTTTGCGGTCGCTGGGGCGCGCTTCGCATTCCACGTCGCCCATGGCGGGGGCTTCGTAGGTGGAATACATGTAAGGGGTCTGGGCCTCGAACTCGGCGGCGCAGGTGTCGATGCGTTTGAACACCGCGTTCACGCCAAGGTTCTGGCGGGCGCGGCGCACGTTGCCCTCGGTGCGGCCGGTCAGGGTAGCAAGGCGGGCATCGGTAAAGCCCATCATCTTCAGCTTGCGCAGACCGTTTTCCGTCACGGGCAGACCGTTCTTGCGCACTTCTTCCTCTGCCTCGATGATCTCGCGGATGCGGGCCAGGAACCAAGGGTCAAACATGGTGACGACGTGGATTTCATCATCGGTCAGACCATGGCGCATGGCCTGCGCAATGGTGCGCATCCGGTCCGGCGTGGCCTTGGAAATGGCGCGGGTTAGCGCCGATTTCTCGGGCGCGCCCTCAATCTCGATCTCGTCGAAACCGGTCAGGCCCGATTCCATGGATGCCAGCGCCTTTTGCAGCGATTCATGGATGGTGCGGCCAATCGCCATCGCCTCGCCCACCGATTTCATTGCGGTGGTCAGCATCGGCTCGGATCCGGGGAACTTCTCGAAGGCGAATTTCGGAATCTTGGTGACGACATAGTCGATGGTCGGCTCGAAGCTGGCAGGCGTCACCTTGGTGATGTCATTGTCCAGCTCGTCCAGCGTATAGCCCACGGCCAGCTTGGCCGCGATCTTGGCAATCGGGAAACCCGTCGCCTTGGAGGCCAGAGCGGACGAGCGCGAGACGCGCGGGTTCATTTCAATCACCACCATGCGCCCGTCGGTGGGGTTGATCGCCCATTGCACGTTGGACCCGCCGGTTTCCACGCCGATTTCACGCAGCACGGCGATAGAGCCGTTGCGCATGATCTGGTATTCCTTGTCTGTCAGCGTCAGGGTAGGGGCCACGGTGATGGAATCGCCGGTATGCACGCCCATCGGGTCGATGTTTTCGATGGAACAGATGATGATTGCGTTGTCGGCAGTGTCTCGCACCACCTCCATCTCGTATTCTTTCCAGCCCAAAAGGGATTCATCGACCAGAATCTGCCCCACCGGGGACGCATCCATGCCGCTACGGCAGTAAAATTCGTAATCCTCGCGGTTATAGGCCACGCCACCGCCGGTGCCGCCCATTGTGAAAGCGGGGCGGATGATCGCGGGCAACCCGACATAATCCAGCGTTTCCAGCGCCAGTGCGACACCGGCGGCAAGGTCTTTCTTGCCGTTGGCATCCTTGGGCGCGGTCACGATGGTCGCCTTGGGGTTTTCGATGCCCAAACGGTCCATCGCCTCGCGGAACAGCTTGCGGTCTTCGGCCATTTCGATGGCCTCGCGCTTGGCGCCGATCATTTCGACGTTGAACTTGTCCAGCACGCCCATTTCTTCCAGTGCCAGCGCGGTGTTCAGGCCGGTCTGCCCGCCCATGGTGGGAAGCAAGGCGTCGGGGCGTTCCTTTTCGATGATCTTGGCAACCATTTCGGGGGTGATCGGCTCGATATAGGTGGCATCGGCCAGCCCCGGATCGGTCATGATCGTCGCGGGGTTCGAATTCACCAGGATGACGCGATAGCCTTCTTCCCGCAGGGCCTTGCAGGCCTGCGCACCGGAATAGTCAAACTCGCAGGCTTGCCCGATCACGATAGGCCCCGCGCCGATGATCATGATAGACTTGATATCAGTTCTCTTTGGCATGGTCGGACCCCTTGGTTTTCTGGCAGCAGACAGCGCGGCACCCGAGTCAGCAGGGCCGTGCAAATTGTCGTGGGTTATAGACATGGCGCGGCAAGGCGCAACCCCTCGCGGCACCGTTTCGCGGCCTTATCGGGCGATGGTGGCGGTGGTGGGGTCAGGAGCCTCCGGCGGGAGTATTTACAGCAACGTGAAAGCAGGGGCGTCCGTTCCTTTTATTTTGCCGGAAATACTCTGGTGGGGGGCATTTTGCACAAAATGTACCGAGGGGGGGCTAGCCCCCCTTTCCCCCTACGAGCCTTGACTTTCGCCCTCATGCAAGGTGTATCGGCCCAAACCGTTTTTTCGCCCGTGAAAGGGAGCCGATCATGCACGCCTATCGCAGCCATACCTGCGCCGATCTTACCGCCGCCAATGTCGGTGACACTGTCCGCCTGTCGGGTTGGGTCCACCGCGTCCGCGACCACGGCGGGCTTTTGTTCATCGACCTGCGCGACCATTACGGCGTGACGCAGGTGTTGTGCGACCCCGACAGCCCGGTTTTTGCCGAGGTCGAGAAGGTGCGCAGCGAATGGTGTATCCGCATTGATGGCACCGTAAAGGCACGTGATCCCGAACTGGTGAATGCCAAGATCCCCACAGGCAAGGTCGAGGTGTTCATTCGTGACCTCGAAGTGCTTGGCGCGGCGAAAGAGTTGCCCCTGATGGTGTTCGGCGACCAGGAATACCCTGAAGAAACCCGCCTGAAATATCGCTACCTGGACCTGCGCCGCGAGGCGATGCAGCGCAACATGGCGCTGCGGTCGGATGTGGTCGCCTCCATGCGCCGCCGCATGTGGGATCAGGGGTTCCGCGAATACCAGACGCCGATCATCACGGCATCGTCCCCCGAAGGCGCGCGTGACTTTCTGGTGCCGTCGCGTCTGCACCCCGGCAAATTCTACGCCCTGCCGCAGGCACCGCAGCAGTTCAAACAGCTGATCATGGTGTCGGGTTACGACAAGTATTTCCAGATCGCGCCGTGTTTCCGCGACGAAGACCCGCGCGCCGACCGCTCGCCCACCGATTTCTACCAGCTTGACCTTGAGATGTCCTTTGTCACCCAGCAGGACGTGTTCGACACGATCCAGCCGGTGCTGACCGCCGTGTTCGAAGAATTCGGCAATGGCCGCAAGGTTGACCAGACGTGGGAGCAGATTTCCTATAAAGACGCCGCCCTGTGGTATGGCACCGACAAACCCGACCTGCGCAACCCGATCAAGATGCAGGTTGTCAGCGAACATTTCGCAGGCTCCGGTTTTGCGATCTTCGCCAAGCTGCTGGAGCAGGAAGGCACCGAAATTCGCGCCATCCCCGCACCCACCGGCGGCAGCCGCAAATTCTGTGACCGCATGAACGCCTTCGCGCAAAAAGAAGGCCTGCCCGGCATGGGCTATATCTTCTGGCGCGAGAAGACCGCCGATGCGGTGGCGCAGGAACTGGGCATCACCGTGAAAGAGGCGCAGGCCAAGCTGAAATCCGGCGAGGTCGAGGGTGGCATGGAAGCGGCAGGCCCCTTGGCCAAGAACATCGGCCCGGAGCGGACAGAGGCGATCCGCCAGCAGCTGGGCCTGAACGTCGGCGACGCGGCGTTCTTCTTGGGTGGCAAGCCCAAGGCGTTCGAAGGGGTCGCGGGCCGCGCCCGCACCGTCATCGGCGAAGAGCTGGGCCTTGTCGATCAGAACCGTTTCGCCTTTGCCTGGATCGTCGATTTCCCGATCTACGAGCAGGACGAGGAAACCGGTGCGATTGATTTCGAACACAACCCGTTCTCGATGCCGCAGGGCGGCATGGACGCGCTTGACGGCAACCCGCTGGACGTTCTGGGTTTCCAATACGATCTGGCCTGCAACGGGTATGAACTGGTCAGCGGCGCGATCCGGAACCACCGCCCCGAGATCATGTACAAAGCCTTTGAAATCGCCGGCTATGGCAAGGACGAGGTCGAAAAGCGCTTTGGCGGCATGGTCAACGCCTTCCAATACGGTGCCCCGCCCCACGGTGGCTGCGCGGCGGGCATCGACCGCATCGTGATGCTGCTGGCGGACGAGGCGAACATCCGCGAGGTCATCATGTTCCCGATGAACCAGCGCGCCGAAGACCTGATGATGAACGCGCCCTCGGATGCATCCAGCGACCAGCTGATGGAACTGAACCTGCGGATCATCCCGCAGGACTGATCTGCGCCCGATACCGGAAAACAACGCGGCGGGAAGTTCCTGCTGCGTTTTTTTGGGCGCAGATCGACATGGCGCCCGGCGATGGCGCAGCAGGGCAAAACCCGCCACCAGCGGGCAAAAGACCCCCACGGATGGCACCCGGGTGGCACCGGGATTTTCCATTTTCGCATGTTGGCGCCCATCATGAAAAACGCGCGCCCTGCTTAAGGGCAGGGGCGCGCGGTCACGGGGGGGGGAATGGAAAAGGGCCGTCAGTCTTCCAGGTGGTCCGCTTTCTTTTTCTCGACCAGCCCCATCTCCTTTTTCTTGCGGTCCAGAAAGCGCTGGCCGTAGGCGTCGTTCTCTTCCTCGCCCACGACCTTTTTCGCCCGCTCGAACACCTCTTTCTCTTCTTCTTCCATATGGTGTTCGTAATCGTGCTCCAGTGCCTTGAAACGGGTCAGCCAGCCGCTTGCTGCCATGTCCATGTCGTTCAACTCTTCCAGAATTTTATCCATCTGGGCGTGCTCATGCACGGAATGGCGGGCGGCGTCCTGCCCCCATGTCTCTTGCATCAGGGCGGAATAGAACTCTTCCTCCTCGGCGGCCGAATGGGATTTCACGTCGCGATAAAAGGCCTGCCATGCCTCGCGGCGTTCGGGGCTGTCGCCCGATGTTGCGGCGATGCGGTCCAGCAGGTCGCGATGGTGTTCGTGGTCTTTCGTGATTGCGTCATAGATCGAAGCCATCGAATTCTCCTGAATGTCTGTTTGACCGTAAAACGCGCCCGCTGCGCTGCTTGTTCCACGTCTTGGGCGGCTTGTGGCGCATCCCTGCGCGATCACGCGGAAATGCGGTGAAACCCCGCCGGTTCCGCCCTATATTGAACTGTGACTTATCCCGTGAAGGAGCCGCCCTTGGCCAAGTTCGATCCCACCCTTGCCGAGATCCGGTTTGGCAACGGCCTGTCGCCGACCATCGCGCCCGTCCCGTCTGTCGGTGACATGCTGGCGCGGCTGACCGGGCCGGACCTGAACGCGCAATCCTTTCCCATCGAAAGTTTCGACAGGTTCCGCGACCGGATGAAGCTGAAACAGGCCATCGCCCGCGAGCGGCGCAAACTGCGCGGCAAGCCCGAAGGCAAGGAACTGCAAAAGCAGATCAAGCTGATGCAAAAGGATGCGCGCATTGATTGGGCGCGCTGGACAGGGCGCGCCATGATGCGCCGCGCCTGGGGGCAGGACGGGTTTCGCGAACGCCTTGTCGGGTTTTGGGCCGACCATTTCACCGCGCAGGGCAAGCGCGGGCTGCTGCGCCGCGCCACCGCCCCTTATGTCGAGGACAGCATCCGCCCGCATATCACCGGCACATTCGCCGACCTGGTGGTGGCCGCGACCACCGCCCCCCTTATGCTCCACTATCTTGACCAACAGCTTTCCATCGGGCCGAATTCAGACAAGGCGGCGCGGATGGGGGCCAAGGCGGGGCTGAACGAAAACCTTGCCCGCGAGGTGCTGGAACTGCACACGCTGGGCGTCGGGGCGCAATACAGTCAGGACGATGTGCGCCAACTGGCTGAACTTTTCACCGGCATGATCTATACCCCGCAGCAGGGGTTCAAATTTCAAAAGGACAGGGCCGAACCGGGGGCCGAAACCGTGCTGGGCGTCAGCTATGGCGGCGGCAAACCCAATATTGCCGATATCCGCGCGGCGCTGGTCGATCTGGCGAACCACCCCGCCACGGCGCGCCATATCGCGGGCAAGCTGGCGGTGCATTTCGTATCCGACACGCCCGATCCGGCGCTGGTCGATGCGCTGACGGCGCGGTTTCTGGACAGCGGCGGTGACCTGATGCAGGTCTATGCCGCGCTGCTGGACCATCCCGCCGCATGGCAGCCCGACTTGCAGAACGTCAAACCACCCTTCGATTTCATCGCCTCGGCCTATCGCGCCTTGCAGCCGCGCGCCGATTTCTTCGATACCGAGGACGAGAAGACCATGAAACAGGTGATGGCCTCGCAGCTGACGCGCATGGGCCAACCATGGGAAAGACCCACCGGCCCCGATGGCTGGCCCGAGGAGGACGAAGCATGGATCACCCCGCAGGGGCTGGCCGCGCGGATGCACTGGGCCATGGTCATCCCCGAACGGATGGTGGCCCTGCCGGACCCGCGCGATTTCGTCGATGCGGCGCTTGCGGGCCATGCGCCCGAACCGCTGCGCTTTGCCGCCCGCGCCGCCGAAAGCCGGCGCGAAGGGGTGGGGCTTGTGCTGGCCTCTCCTGCATTTCAACGCCGCTAAGGGGCTGACCATGACAGAGTTTTTGAACCGCCGCGCCTTTCTTGCCCGCTCTGCCGCGTTGGGCTGCTCGCTGGCCGCCTCGCCGCTGGTCACGCCGGTCAGTTTTGCCGCCGCCCCGTGGGAAAACCGGCTTGTGGTCATCATCCTGCGCGGGGCCGCCGACGGGATGGACATCCTGCGCCCCTATGGCGACCGCGATTTCGCGGGCCTGCGCCCCGGCGCGGGGCGCGGCATCGACGCGACTGGCGCGCAGGATCTGGACGGGCTCTTTGCCCTGCATCCGGCGCTGGCCCCGCTGATGCCGCTTTACACGCGCGGGCAGCTTGGCTTTGTGCACGCGGTTTCAACGCCCTACCGCGACAAGCGCAGCCATTTCGACGGGCAGGATCTGCTAGAGGCAGGCACTGTCGACCTGGCCTCTGGCGCGGGGCGCGATGGCTGGCTGAACCGGATGCTGCAGCATGTGCCGGGGATCGAGGCGGAAACCGCCTATGCCATCGGCCATGACGAGATGCTGTTGATGAAAGGCACGGCGCAGGTGGCCGACTGGTCGCCCGACGTGGGCCTGCGCCTGTCGCCGCAGGCGGTGCGGCTGGCCGAAATGGTGATGCATGACGATCCGCTGTTCCGCGATGCCTTCGCCGAGGCGATGCTGCTGTCGGGCGGCGATGCGCAGGGCGGCCTTGCCGCAAGGCCGATGCGGATGCAGGACATGGTGGGCGACATGACGGGCAACATGGGCGGGAATGCCATGATGGGCGGCATGGAACCCATGGCCGCCATGGCCGCGCCCGAAGGCGGGCATACGGCTGCGGAAATCAATAAGGCCAAGCGCAACCAGCCGCATCACAAGGTCGCCGCCTTTGCCGGCAAGAAGCTGCGCGGCGACACGCGGATCGCCGCGTTCTCGCTCAATGGGTGGGACACGCACCAGGGGCAGGACCGCTCTATGGGGCAGGCGCTGGGGCGGCTGTCGGACACGATCCTGACCCTGCGCGACAGCATGGGCGGACCCGCGTGGCAGAAAACCACCATCGTCGCCATGACCGAATTCGGCCGCACCGCGCGCTGGAACGGATCGGGCGGCACCGACCACGGCACCGCGGGCGCGATGCTGCTGGCGGGGGGCGCGCTGAATGGCGGGCGGGTGCTGGGCGACTGGCCCGGCCTGTCCGAGAGCGACCTTTACGCCCGCCGCGACCTGATGCCGACCCGCGATGTGCGCGCCCACGCGGCATGGCTGATGCGCGGGTTGTTCGGGCTGGACCGTGCCGTGCTGGAGCGCGCGGTGTTCCCCGGCCTTGAAATGGGGCGCGATCCGGGGCTGCTGCTGTAGCTGCGGCGCGCATTTGCCCTTTCCTTCCCGACGCTTCTGGGCTTTCTTTGCGTCAATCGGCCAAGCAGAGCTGGAGGTGAAGGGCAGATGGACAATTCGAAACAGCTAGGCGCGCCCGTGCCGGACTGGACCCCGCCGCCCGTGCCCTGCCGCGAACGGCTGGAAGGGCGCTATGCCAAGCTGGAGCCGCTGGACGCCGACGCCCACGCGGCGCTTTTGTTCAATGAATTCCAAGGCCATGACACCCTGTGGGATTACATGCCTGACGGGCCTTTTGCCTCTTCCTCGCAGCTGCACCGGCGGCTGCGCGACAATGCCGCCGACCCGTCGCTGGATTTCTACGCGATCCGCGATCTGGACACGGGGCGGCTGGGTGGCGTGGCCTCTTTTCTGCGGATCGCGCCCGCGGCAGGCTCGATCGAGCTGGGCTTCATCACCCTTGCCCCTTGCCTGCAAGGCACTCGCGCCGCGACCGAGGCGTTCTTCGTGATGATGGACTGGGCCTTTACCGCCGGATACCGCCGGTTCGAATGGAAATGCAACGCGCTGAACATGGCGTCACGCCGTGCGGCGCAGCGTCTGGGCCTGTCCTATGAGGGCGTGTTCCGGCAGGCTGCCGTGGTCAAGGGCCGCAATCGCGACACCGCGTGGTTCGCTGCCACCGATGCCGATTGGCCCGCCCTGCGCGAGGCTTATGCCGTTTGGCTGAACCCTGCCAATTTCGACGGTCAGGCCCGCCAGCGTGAAAGCCTGTCCGACCTGACCGCGCTGGTCCGCGTCGCTTCGGACCCGGTGCTGTAGGCGCGCCGCGCCAACCGCGCCCAAGGCATCGCGGGCAAGGTAAAAAGGCCACCCCGCGGTTGCCCCGCCGGATGGCCCTTGCGTCAGAGCGCCGCGCCTTGGGGGCGGGGGCGCGGGGTCAGATTGCCACGCGCTGGTTGATACGTTCCTGGACCATCCCCGCGATTCGCGCCACATGGCTGCGCGACGGGGCCTTGCCGGACCGGCATTCGGCAAGCGCGCGGCCTGCCTCGGCCAGTTCCAGGTCGCCCGCGCTGCGCGCCACGCCGGTGACGAATTGCGCCACGTAATCCAGTGTCAACTCGTTCAGGTCTTCGCCCAGAAAGTCCGCCACATGGGCCATGTCATCGCGATAGGCGATCGGGTCGGGTTCGATAATCTTGTCATTCAGGGGGCGCGGGCCGGTGGGCTGTCGGTCAGCGGGCAGGTGTTTCAGGATGGTTTCCTGGAATGCGGCCAGCGAATGCACCGGCTTGGGCAGGAACCCGTTGGCACCGGCGGCCATGCACATGGATTCGGCCATATCGTCGCCCGAGGTGCCAAGGATCACGCCGACGCGCGGCGCAGTGCGGTTCAGCTCGTCGATCAGTTCGGCCCCCGATCCGTCGGGCAGGCCCAGATCGATAATCACCACCGAGGGGCGATAGACCTGCAAATGCCGCCGGGCCGATCGCAGGCAATCCGCGCGCCGGATCCGTGCGCCCGATCGCAGGCACAAAAGCCGCATCGCATCGCATGAAAAACGGCTGTCTTCGACGACGAGGACGGTAAGCCCCAGCAAGGGGCGCGAGGGCGTGGGGTATCTGTTGGGTGAGAACGGGTCTTGGTCCTGCATCTGTTAACCTCCTTGGCTCTGACGACTCAAGGATTAACCATGGATGGTGAATGAGCGGTTAATGCGCCGCATCGCCTATGCCTCTGGCCGCGACATTCCCGCTGTGCCGCCCCGGCCATCTTGCCCTGCGGCGCAAACCGCCCCATAACATGCGCGAAACCATACACAGACAGGAGTGACCGCCATGATCGGACGCCTCAACCACGTCGCCATCGCCGTGCCCGACCTCGAAGCTGCCTCGGCCCAGTACCGCAATGCCTTGGGTGCCAAAGTCGGCGAACCGCAGGACGAGCCCGACCACGGCGTCACCGTCGTGTTCATCGAACTGCCCAACACCAAGATCGAACTGCTGTATCCGCTGGGCGATGACAGCCCGATCAACGGTTTCCTTGAAAAGAACCCCGCAGGCGGCATTCACCATGTCTGCTATGAGGTGGACGATATCATCGCCGCCCGCGACCACCTGAAAGAAACCGGTGCCCGCGTTCTGGGCAATGGCGAGCCGAAAATCGGTGCCCATGGCAAGCCCGTGATCTTCCTGCATCCCAAGGATTTCAACGGCTGCCTTGTCGAGCTGGAGCAGGTCTGATGGGCCTCACCTCCGGCATCGTTCTGTTCGCCGTGTTCTGGTTCATGACCTTTTTGATCGTGATCCCGTTCAAGCTGCAAACCCAGGGCGATCTGGGCAAGGTGACGGAGGGCACCCATGCCGGCGCCCCCGAGCATCATAACCTCAAGAAAAAGGCGTGGATCACCACGGGCATTGCCGCCGTGCTGTGGGCCATCGCCGCCACGGTGATCTTTTCCGGCTGGATCACGGTCGAGGATCTGCAAGTGCTGGACCTTGGCGGCACCTCGCCGCTGGAACAGTCGCAGTAATGCGCCGAGATCGGTGGTAAAGCCAAAGGCCGGTCAGTGACCGGCCTTTTTCGTGCCCGTCAGCCCGTGGTAGATATGGGTGAAGGTGGCCGCGCCAAGTATCGGGATCGCAAGGTTCATCAGCGGGACCGACAGCGGCACCGCCATCAGAACGCCCGCCGCCCAGATCGTCAGCATATGCTTGCGGCGCAGTTGTTTCGCACCTGCGCGCCCCACCCGCCGGATCGCGGCAAGGGTGAAATATTCCCGCCCCAGCAAGAACCCGTTCAGCCCCCAGAAGATGAACAGCGCCAGCGGCGCGAACATCGCGTAAAGGATCAGGGCAAAGATATTCGCCACGATCAGTACGCCCAGGAAATTGACTGAATCGCGGATCGCCTCGCCCAGTGGCACCGGGTCGGGGCGGGGCAGTTGCGGATAATGCCGGTCCTCGACCGCGTCCGCCACCGTATCAAGGAACATCGACGTGATGGCCGACGCCACTGGCACCATCAGGAACACCGACAATACCAGCATCAGGGCCAGGCTGCCCCAGCCCAGCAGATCGTTCAGCCAAGTGACGGTGCCGATGAACGGCAGTTCAGCCTCTGACCCGACAGCCCATTGCAGCAGCATCAGGAACCCGGCGTAGACCGCCACCAGCAGCGCCAGCGTCAGCACGATCCCCAGTATCAGAACCTTGCGAAACCGGCGGTCACTGACCTGCCCCAGTGCCGCAAGGAAGGACGAGAAAATCAGTCCGACTGCCACGTCACGACCCTTTGCAGATCGGGGCGGGGGCGGTCCGGTGGGGTGGTGCCCTCGGTCGCGATATGGATGAAGCCGGCAACACGTTCCTGCGGGGTCATGCCCAATGCCTCGGCGCAGAATTCCGCGTCATGGCTCAGCCAGCCGGACAACCAGTTCGCGCCCCAGCCGCTGGCAAGGGCGGCGTTCAGCAGCGCAAGGCAGACCGCGCCGGCCGAATAGGTCTGTTCCACCAGCGGAAATTTATCCGTCAGGACGGGGAATTCGATCACCGCCACCGCCAGCTGCCCGTCGCGGAACTGCGCCATGCCCTTTTCGGTGCGTTCGGGGTCGGCACCCAATGCGCGGGCCCGCGCCTCGGCCATGCTGGCCAGCCGCTCAAGGGCGGCGCGTTCCAGCACCACCATGCGCCACGGTTCCAGCTTGCCGTGATCGGGGGTGCGCGCGGCGGCCTCCAGAATGGGCATCAGTTCCGCGCGGGTGGGCGCGGGGGCTTTCAGCGTCTTCGCGGGGCGGGACCGGCGCGACAGCAGAAATTCCATCACGGCGGGGTTCGGGGTGGCGGGATTGACGGGCATAGGGGTCCTTTCACATCTTGACCGACATATCGGCCCTTGAACGGGCAAGTTCAACCGCTGCCCGCACTATCCCAGATGCACCGCCGCCATTTCCCCTATCAATTCGTTGACAAAAGCATCGAACCGCGCATCGGGCTGGCGCTTGCGCAACGTGTCGGCCATCGGGTCGGGCGCGTCGGTCGCAGACCCGGCCAAGGTGGCAATCGCCGCATGGCCGCAGAACGGCACATGCGCCTCGGAATAGCCGCCCTCATGTACCAGCAGCAGCTTGTCGCCGCAGAGGCGCTGCGCGGCGGATTTCACCCGCGCGGTCATCTCGGCAAAGGTTTCCGCCGTGGCCAGCATCCGCGCCAGCGGATCAAAGGCCGAGGCATCATAGCCGCAGGCGACGATGATCACATCGGGTTGGAACCGCTCCAAAGCGGGGATCACGATGCGATCCATCACTTCCAGATAGGCGACATGCCCCGCGCCGGGAGGGAGCGGAACGTTCATGTTGAATCCGTCCCCGGCACCGGTGCCGCGGTCGGCCACATCGCCGGTATCCAGCGGGTAGTTATGCGCCTGGTGGATGGAAATCGTCAGCGTGTCGTCGCGGTCGTAATAGATCGCCTCGGTCCCGTTGCCGTGATGCACGTCCCAGTCCACCACCGCGACACGGCCCAACAGGCCAGCGGCCCGCGCGGCCTCGATCGCGACGGGGATATTGGCCAGAAGGCAGAACCCGTTGGGCCAGTCGGGCAGGCAGTGATGGCCGGGCGGGCGGGTCAGCGCATAGGCGTTCTCGACCTCGCCCCGCATCACCGCCGACAGGGCGGCGCTGGCCAGGCCGGCGGACAGGGCGGCAATCTCGTATCCACCTTGGCCGAACGGCGTGCGCAGGCCCAATTCGCCGCCCCCCGCATCGGACACCTCCTTGAACCGTTTCAGGAAATCCGCCGGGTGAATGCGGTTCAGATCCTCAAAGGACGCCTCGGGCGCCGAGGTAACCGCCAGTTCCCGCATCAGCCCTGTCACCTCCATCAGGTTCTTCAACCGCCGCTTGGTTTCGGGGCTTTCAGGCAAGCCCCCCGCCGCCAAGGGCTGCACCAACCCGCCCAGTGGCAGGGTCAGCGCATAGTTGCCGCCCGCATGCCAGAAGCACCGCTCGTCCTGAAAAAAGCCTGTTGTCATGTGCTTGTCCTCCCTCGCGCCCATGGCCGATACCGCCGCGCCATGGACTTTTTGCCTCCGGCGGGGATATTTGGGTACCAAAGAAACCCGAAGGTGCGCCCTTGTCCAGAACTGACCTTTCACATCTTGCCGTCACCGGGGCCGAGATCGCCGTGCGCGTCACGCCCAAGGCCTCCCGCGATCGCATCGTGGCCGAGGATGGCATCCTGCGCATCTATGTCACCACCGTGCCAGAGGATGGCAAAGCCAACGCGGCGGTGCAAAAGCTGCTGGCCAAGGCAATGGGCGTGGCGAAATCGCGGCTGACGTTGATACGCGGTCAGACCTCTAGGGACAAATGTTTCCGGTTGGAATGATACGCCGCGAAAAGGGCATCAGGGGTGGGCACGGTCGCCAAAGGCGCCGGGGCCATGCCGGATGCAGGCCGGACGCATGGAAGATCAGCCGATATTGCCCTTTCCGGACAGGGTATAGGCCCCCTCGGGCAGGTCCAGCGCCATCGCCAGCTCGCGCAGCTGCGGCAGGGAAAATGTCACCCGCTGCACCTTGTCGGTTCGTGCGTCCAATTGCTCGACCACCACGCAATCCTCAAAGGCCTGTACGGTCACGTCCTCCATCAGGGGGGCCGTGCCCGAACCTTCATCCACTAAGGTGACAACCGTGGCGTCGAAATCGTGTTCAATGGTAAACATGACGCCAGATTACGGCACCTTGCCGCCGATGCAAGCACCATCGCGGATGAATTCCGCGTGAGCGCCGTTTGCCAAGCTGCCCGCGCGCGGCTAAACTGATCTCTACCCGCATGGGACAAGGCGGGGCACAGCAAACCACGAGCAAAGCAAGACAGGTTTTCAGCACATGAACCCGATCGGACCGATCAAAGCCCTGGCGCTTTTGTCCCTTGCCCTGCTGGCGGGTTGCATGGCCCCGACGGCCACGCCAACCGCACAGCGCCCCGCGATGAACGCGGTCGCCCCGCTGTCGCCCAGGGCGTCGCAGGCGCGGCAGTTTCTATCGGTGGTCAAAACGGTGGAACCCGTGGCCGAGGCAGAGTGCCGCGCCCGCGCGCCCCGCGCCAATTGCGATTTCCGCATCGTTGTGGATGACCGGCCGGACCAGCCTGCCAACGCATTCCAGACTTTGGACAATGCGGGCCGCCCCATCATCGCCTTCACCCTGCCGATGATCGCCGCCGCGCAAAACGCGGATGAATTGGCCTTTGTCATGGGGCATGAAACCGCGCATCACATCGCAGGCCACCTTGCCCGCCAGCGCGAAAACGCCGAATCGGGCGCGGTGATCTTTGCCGGTATCGCGGCGCTGACGGGGGGCGATGCGTCGTCTGTTCGGTCGGCCAGCCGGCTGGGCGCGCAGGTCGGTGCACGGTCCTATTCAAAGGAGTTCGAGCTGGAAGCAGACGCCCTTGGCACGCTGATCACCCAGCGGGCCGGGTATGACCCGGTGCGCGGCGCGGCCTTCTTTACCCGCATCCCCGATCCGGGCAACCGTTTCCTTGGCACCCACCCGCCCAATGCGCAGCGCATCGACACGGTGCGCAGGGTGGCCGCGCGCGGCCTGTGACCGCCCCGACCGGTGGTGCCGTCAAAGCATTCCCGCTGAAACCGCCCGCCGCCGCAACCGCATGGCGATCCCGATCAGCGACATCACCACCCAGAAGGTCTGGATCAAGGCCGAGGCAAGGTTGAAACTGGCCGACAGCCCGATCAGCACCATGCTGGCCGCGGCGACATTCAGCGCGAAATAAAGCAGGCAATCGCCGGTCAGGATGCGCAGCGTCAGCATGGTGTAATTGGCCACGTAAAGGAAAAAGCCCCCGACGCCGATAAGTTCGACCATGGTGTTGGAGAGGATGAAATAAGTCATTCCAAAATACCTCCGTTGCTGCAGATGTTGCGGTGGTCGTGTTTTGAAAATCGGCGCTCGTCAGGCCGCGCTATGCGGGCCCCTGGCACTTACTGTTGTGTCATTTCAGCGCCCCCAGCGCGGGTGAGGAATCCCTGACCCAAGGGCAATTTCGGGGTGGGGAATTCCATTCCTTTTTCCCTGCAAGGGACAATTTCCACCGGTTTTCCCGCAGTTTGGGCCATGCGCCTGCCCGCCTTGATCCACGTCAAGGCGCCGCGCGCGCGCCCCGCCGACCCTTGCCGTCATACTGACCTGCACCTTTGCAAACGGGGGAAAGACCCATGGACAACCAGACCACCCGCCGCCACGCCGCCCTTGTGGACCGCATGGCCACCGCCCTTGGCCGCGACCTTGAAGAGGACGTGATCAAGGCAAGGCTGGACCTTGATACCCTGCATGACATGGTGGTGCGCTGCACCGGCTGCACCAAGCCCGGCGATTGCGAACATTTCCTTGCCCGGACCGAGGCATCGGGCCAACCGGCAAGCGATACGCCCGCCTATTGCCGCAACGCCGCCACCTTCCGCCTGTTGAACGCGGGGCAACGGACCTGACCCTTTGATCCGTATCAAGGCGCGTTTTCCGCGCGGCTTCTAGAACGGGTGTCAGTTACAGTTTGAACCTTGTGACGAAAGGGCACGGCATGAAACCTTTAGGGGACAAGCTACGCCACTACTGGCTGGCGCAACGCATGGCGAAACAAGGCGGGCTGGATTTGGCCCGCGCGCAGGGCGAGGGGCTGCTACCACAGCAGGACTGGGCCGATATGGTCCAACGCTGCCGTGGCTGCCAATGGACCGAAGGTTGCGACCGCTGGCTGCGCGCGCTGGATCAGGGCGATGAACTGTCCACCGAATGCGTCAACCACGACCGTTTTACGGCGCTTCAAGCCATCCTTGAAACCGCCACGCAAGAGGAGGCCTGATCATGGGTGCCATTCTTCGCCTCGGCGATCCCGCCAAAGCCTTCTGGCTGACCCGCTCCGTCGCCCGCACCATGGGCATCAACCTGTCCGGGGCACTGGCCGAAGGGCGCCTGACATCGGAAGGCTACGCCGAGATGGTGACCCGCTGCCGCACCTGCAACCAAGTCGAGCAATGCGAGCTTTGGCTGGCACGATCCGGAGCAGGGGCCAGTTCCGCGCCTGCCGATTGCGCCAATGCGGACATTTTCAACCGGCTGAAGAAGGGCTGATCCCGTAAGGGCACCGTCTGCTTCGCCTCGAATACGATTTATCAAAGGACACGACATGGGCTTTTTCAAAAGCATCGCACGTCGCGCCGATCTGGTGGGGCGCATGGCCGATACGGTGGGGATAGACGCCGCCACCGCCGCAGGGGCCGAGGAAATCGCGGCGCAGGCGTGGCGCAATGCGGTGGTGCGCTGCTCCGGTTGCACCCATGATGCCGAATGCAGGGCCTTCATGGATGCGGCAGATGCCGCGGGCGAACACCCCAAGGCCCCGTCCTATTGCCGCAACAAGGCGATGCTGGACGGGATGTAGCCGGCTTTTCCCGCGGCTTTTTCGGGCGGCGCAAGAACGCAAAACGGCGGCAAGGGATCACCCTGCCGCCGTTTTTCTTTTACATTTTACTGGGCGTAGCGGCCCGGCCGCTCAGGCGACCAGCTTGGGCCGGCCTTCCTTGCCATCTTCCACCAGCGCGCCATGCAGCGCGGCAATGGCCGCATCCAGCCGGTCACGCGGCACAAGGAATTGCACATCCACCGCGCGCGACGGCTGCTGCGCGGCCAGAACCTCGCAATCGGCGGCCTCCAACGCGGCCAGACCGCGTGCCAGCACGCGCTGCCCGCCCAGGTCGCGCCCCACGGCCGAGGCCAGCGCCATGCTGCGCAGGCTTACATCTGCCGAGGGATAAAGCCGCGCCAGATCCTTTTCGACACGGCGCACGGTTTTCAGGCTCGCCTCGACGTAATGGGTGATCGTGTTGGCGTTCGATGCCTTCGACACGATCCGCACGCCATGGCGCGTCAGCACGTCAAGGAACGCCGCGTCATAGCCTTTGACGCCGACCATATCCTGTTCGAACAGCTCGATCGCCTTGACCTCAAGCCCGGTCACGATTTCCACGGCGGGCTTTTCGGCGGGGGCATCGTCGATCAGCGTGCCGGGGTCGCCCGGCTCGAACGCGTTGGTGACGCGCAGCGGCACCTCGGCTTGGCGCAGGGTCTTGGCCGCCTTGGGGTGGATCGCCTCCATCCCCAGGTTCGACAGCTGGTCGGCCACGTCATAGTTGGTATGGCCCAGCTTGCGCACCGCGCCCGCGCCAACAAGGTTCGGATCGGCCGAGGACAGGTGGAATTCCTTGTGGATGATCGCCTCGGCCGCGCCGGTCAGCGCCGCCAGACGCGAGAACGTCACCTCGGAATAACCACGGTCAAACTCGCGCATCAGCCCCTCAAGGCATTGCGCATAGCCGGTGACAATGGGCATTTCGCTGGTCACGTCCACGCCCTCCAGCGCCGAAGTGATGCGGCTGTCCAGATCGTGCTGTTCTTCGTCGCGCCAACCCGACAGGTCGATGAACCGCGCGTTCACACCGGCGCGTTGCAGCATCAGCACGGTGGCGAATGTGGAATGCGCCTCGCCCAGGCCGGACAGCATTTCGCGGATGATCAGCATATGGTCCGACAGGCGGAAATGCCCGTAGGAACACAGCCGTTGCAGATCGACCAGGCAGCTGCGCGCGCCATGGGTGCGTTCGGCCACGAAGGCATCCGCTGCGGCGATGTCCGCGCCATCGTCCAGCACGGCGCGATGCGCCTGACGCATGGCATCGGCCACCTCGTCCAGCGCCGCCTGCCAGCCGGTGTCACCATCGGCATTGGCAAAACGGCCATAAACGCCGGGCTGGCCGGTTTTCTTATGCTCCAGCAGCAGGTTGGTGATGCCGCCAAAGGCAGACACCACGAAGATGCGGCCATATTCGGCCTTGCCTTCGCGCATGAACAGCCGGTCGCGCAATTCATGGGCGCGGCTCATTGAGGTGCCGCCGATTTTCTCCACCGTGTGCTTGCTGCGCGTGTCCATGGCTTACGCCTCCTCCGTTGCGGGCGCGTAAGAGCCGTCCTCGCGGTGGACCTCGGTTCCGGTTACGGGCGGGTTGAAGCAGCAGGCCATGTGCAACTCTTCCTCGGCGCGCAGGATATGCTTGTCATGCAGGTTCAGCGCATACATCACGCCGGGCTTGATCTCGTGCGTCTCGCCCGTGGCGATATCGGTGATCGACCCCTTGCCCTTCATGCAATAGACCGACTCGAAATGGTGCTTGTAGTGGAACGTATGTTCCGATCCGGCGGCCAGCACGGTGATATGGAAGGAAAAGCCCATCCCATCATCGGCCAGCAGCAGCCGGGTCGAGGTCCAGTCCGCATCCGCCACGTGACGGTCGGTGCCTTGCAGTTCGTTGAAATCGCGTACGATCATGTTGGTGTCTCCTGTCATAAGTTCGGGCGCGCCCGCGAAGGGCGCGCGCCTCAGGTATTCTTGAATGGGGTTCGGATAGGGGAAAGGTTATTCCGCCGCGATCTTGCTGGCGGTGTCCTTGGCCGCCATCACGTCATGCGCGGCGTCCAGCACGATGTTCAAACCCTTGCGAAAGGTCGCATCGGGCGTGGTTAGCGGGGCCAGAACCTTGACCACCTGGTCCTCGTTCCCCGAGGTTTCGATGATCAGACCCTTTTCAAAGGCGCGTGCGCAAATCTCTGCGGCCAGTTCGCCGGTGCCCACATCGACACCCTGCATCAGCCCGCGCCCTTTCAGGAAGGCACCCGGCACCATATTGGCCAGATTCTGCAACGCGGTGGTCAGGATCACCGATTTCGCGGCCAGCTCTTTCTGGAACGAATCGTCGGCCCAGAACTTCTCGACCGCGACGCGGGCGGTGACAAATGCATGGGTGTTGCCGCGGAACGTGCCGTTATGCTCGGCCGGGCCGAACTTGTCATGTTCGGGGCGCACCAGCATCGCCGCAAAGGGCAGGCCGAAACCGGACAGCGACTTCGCCAAGGTGACGATATCGGGGGTCACGCCCATTTCCTCGAAGGAAAAGAACGTGCCGGTGCGGCCGCAACCGGCCTGGATGTCGTCGATGATCAGCAGCGCGCCGTGCTTCTTGGCGATATCCGCCATGGCCCGCACCCATTCCGGCGACGCGGCGTTCAGCCCGCCTTCGCCCTGGACGGTTTCGAACATGATCGCGGCAGGTGCATCCACGCCGCCCGACGGGTCCGACAGCATCTGGTCCAGCAGCGCGGCACTGTCCACGCCCTCGGCATAACCGTCGAACGGCATCCGCGTGACACCGTTCAGCGGGGCAGATGCGCCACCACGGTGATAGCCGTTGCCGGTGGCGGTCAGCGCGCCCATGGTCACGCCATGGAACCCGTTGGTGAAGGAAATGATGTTGTTGCGGCCGGTCACCTTGCGGGCCAGCTTCATCGCGGCCTCGACGGCATTGGCGCCGGTCGGGCCGGTGAACATCACCTTGTGGTCCATCTTGCGCGGGGCAAGAATGTGCTTTTCGAACGCCTCAAGGAACGCGGCCTTGGTGTCGGTGTGCATGTCCAGGCCATGCGCGATGCCGTCACCGGCGATATGTTCGATCAGCGCGGCCTTCATGTCCGGGTCATTATGCCCGTAGTTGAGCGAGGAACACCCCGCCAGGAAATCAATATAGGTCCGGCCCTTATTGTCGGTCATTTCCGAACCGGAGGCAGAGGTAAAGCTGGTCTTGAAACCACGGCAATAGGAACGCGCCTCGGATTCGCGGCGGGCAAAGATCGGGGAAACGGCTGAGGTGTCAGTCGACATGGGAATATCCTTCGTAAGGGAAATTTCGGGGGGAATGGGACGGCTGAACGCGGCTCAGGCCACTTTGCGCAGCGGCTCTGCAAAGGCGATCGTCACCATGTGTTCGGTGGCGGCGCGCCCGTCCAGATGCTCGTCCTTCTTGAAATGCGGCGCGTCGCTCAGATCGGCGCCCTTGCGATTGGCAAAGCCGCGGAACAGCGCCCAAGAGGCATCGTTCGATTGGGTGATGGTGGTTTTCAGATGGGTAACACCTGCGGATTCGGGGCGCAGCATCAGGTGGGTCAGCATCCGCCCGCCAAGGCCACGGCCCCGCGCGCGTACATCCACGGCCACCTGCCAGACAAAGAACGTGTCATTCTCGCTGGGCGGCAGATAGCCCGACACCCAGCCAACCACGTCGCCGTCCATCTCGGCCACCACGCAGGTGTCACGGAAATGGTCGCATTGCAGTAGGTTGCAATACAGCGAATTGGTGTCCAGCGGCTTGCAGCGATCGACCAGCGCATTCACGGCGGGCCCGTCCTCGGGGCGGGGTTTGCGGAAGGTGATTGTGTCCTTCTCCACCATGTTGCTCATGTCTTTCATTGCTCAGCCTCTCGTTGTTGCTTCGATGCGCTAAGTAATACATCCCAAGTTAAATTTCAACTTACTAAGCAAAATGACCCAAAGATCCCTTATAAGCCCCTTATAAGCCCCTTATCAGGCATAAAAATAGTTCGTATCGACTAAATGAAATGTTTAGCTTTTCGCGGCTTTTTGCCGATGCAGCGACCGGGATAGGGCGGATTGCATCGCGCACGCCGCTCTGTCAGATTGTTCCCGGCACCCAGACCGGAGGGCCCATGAGCCGCATCGACGACAGCCTGATCGCGATCCGCCGCATCCTGCGCGCGACCGAACTTTATGGCCGCGACCTCGCCCGCGAGGCAGGGCTGACCGCGGTGCAGTTCCGCGTGCTGCAGGTGGTGGCCGAAAAGGGCTGGTCCACCGCGACCGAAATCTCGGGCCGCATGGGCGTCAGCCAAGCCACCGTCACCTCGCTGGTGGACAAGCTGGTGCAAAAGGGCATGGTCACGCGGCAAAGGTCGGAACGCGACCGTCGCCAGACCGATATCATGATCACCGATCAGGGCCGCGCCACGATCCAAAACGCCCCCGACCCTCTGCAGCAGCGTTATGTCCGCCAGTTCGAGGCGCTTCCGGATTGGGAGCAATCCATGCTGATCTCTGCGCTGGAACGGGTCGCCGGCATGTTGGACGCGGGCGATATCGACGCCTCGCCGGTGCTGGATGTCGGTGACATCCGAAGCGACATCCGCCGCGGCAAATAATGCAGGTCTTCGAAGGGGTGATAAGCGACCGCGGCTCCAAATACGCGGTGTCCGGCGGGCCCTGCACCTCCGCCGAGGAGGCCCGCGCCTTCATCAAGGATCTGTGCCGCCGCAAGAAATTCGCCAAGGCCACCCACAACACATGGGGCCTGCTGCTGCCCGATGGTCCGCTGAAAAACGACGATGGCGAATCCGGCGCGGGCATGGTCATCGTCCGTATGCTGGAGCGCGAGGGGCTGACCGGCCACATCATCACCGTCACCCGCTGGTATGGCGGAAAGCACTTGGGCGGAGACCGCTTCCGCCATGTGCAAGACGCAGTGCGCTATTATCTGGACCGTCTTTGACGGCGCTTGTGCCACTTATAAATCAAGGGCGCGAGAGCGCGATCATAGATAAGGACCGTCAGCGGGCGGATCACGGGCCACCCCGTCATCCGTGCCAGCCAGCGATAGCGCGGCATCGCGGCCCAAAGCACCCTAAACGCGGGCATTCCTGACAATACCTCGCCCCGATGCGACACGTAAAGCCGCCGCGCCGCCTGGTCGGCATCAATGCCCCATTCGTCCAGCGCGCCCGAATTCAGATCGTCGAACCGAATCGGCAGGTCATTCTTGCCCACATAACGCGCGCAGTGTCCGATCTCGGTCGAACACACCGGACACTGCCCGTTGAAAAGAACTTTGGTTTGATCGTCCATGATGGGCAATCTAGTGCGGTTTCACCGTACTGAAAGCGCCGAACACAACATTTCTGGCATCGTGCGCCGCGCCACGGATGGCCCCGGCGCTGCGGGCACAGGGATGGACGCGTGTTTGACGGCAAATGATCCCCCGGATCATTTGCTGGTCGTCAGACACCCCCACAAATCATACTCCCCCGCCTCGTCCACTTCGACCGAGACGATGTCCCCAACCTTCAAGCCGCCCGTCCCCTCGTCGATGAACAGGTTGCCGTCGATCTCGGGCGCGTCGGCCTTGGTGCGGCAGGTGGCGATGCCGTCTTCGTCGATGTCATCCACGATCACATCCATCACGCGGCCCACCTTGGCTTGCAACTTGGCCTCGGAAATCGCCTGCGCCTTTTCCATGAAACGGTCCCAGCGCTCTTGCTTGACCGCGTCCGGCACATGATCGGGCAGATCGTTCGACCGCGCCCCATCGACGTTTTCGTATTGAAAACAGCCCACGCGGTCCAACTGCGCCTCGTCCATCCAGTCCAGCAGGTGCTGGAATTCCGCCTCCGTCTCGCCCGGATAGCCGACGATGAACGTCGATCGCAACGTGATGTCAGGGCACACATCCCGCCACGCCGCGATCTCCTCCAGCGTTTTCGCCCCCGCTGCGGGCCGTGCCATCCGGCGCAGGACATCGGGGTGCGAATGCTGGAACGGCATATCCAGATAGGGCAATATCAGCCCTTCTGCCATCAGCGGGATCAGATCGCGCACATGCGGGTAGGGGTAGACGTAATGCAGCCGCACCCACGCGCCCAAAGACCCCAGTTCCCGCGCCAGATCGGTGATATGGCTGCGCACCTCGCGCCCATGCCATTCATGCGTGGAATACTTGCGGTCCAAGCCATAGGCGCTGGTATCCTGGCTGATCACCAACAGTTCCCGCACACCGTTCTCCACCAGCTTTTCCGCCTCCCGCAGCACCGCATGCACGGGGCGGCTGGCCAGTTTCCCACGCATATCGGGAATGATGCAGAACTTGCACTTGTGGTTGCAGCCTTCGGAAATCTTCAGATAGCTGTAGTGGCGCGGGGTCAGCTTCACGCCGCTGGCAGGCATCAGATCAATGAAGGGATCGGGGCTGGGCGGCACCGCCCCATGCACCGCATCCAGCACCTGTTCATATTGGTGCGGGCCGGTGACGGCCAGCACCTTTGGATGCACGCCGGTGATATACTCCGGCTCCGCGCCCAGACAGCCGGTCACGATCACCTTGCCGTTTTCCGTCAAAGCCTCGCCTATCGCCTCAAGGCTTTCCGCCTTGGCACTGTCCAGAAACCCGCAAGTGTTCACGATCACCGCATCCGCGCCGCTGTAATCGGGCGAGATACCATAACCCTCGGCCCGCAGCCGCGTCAGAATGCGTTCAGAATCCACCAAGGCCTTGGGACACCCCAAAGAAACCATTCCAATGGTCGGCTGCCCCTTGCGCGACGTATCGGTCACACGGGCATTTGCAAGATCGGGGCGAAGGCTGGGCGGGTTCTGAGTCATTCCCCGCATATAATGCCGGATCGGGCAGGGGGGAAGGGGATTGCTCTTGCATCGGTTTTTCAAGGTGCGCATGTTCCGCCAAACACGCAAGGGTTGGTTTGTGAAGCTTAAAGCAGTCACGATTAAGAACTTTAAGGCCATCAAAGAGGCGAGTCTGGAGCTTGACGATTTCAACGTCATTGTTGACGCAAATGGTTCCGGAAAGAGTTCTGTGTTGCAGGCCCTGCACTGGATGCTGCAATCAGGCCGGAACAGGAACGTTGAGCAGAAAAATCTTTTTAAGGACGGGGCGACGCTTTCGGAAAAGGATGCAACCTATATGCCCTCGCCTGACTATCGAAATGCGGGGCATGAAGGGGTTTATACTGCGAGTCCTTGAACACCCGAGAACACCCGAAGAACTGCTTGACGATTTAGGCGTAGTAGATTCAGGTCGATGCATGATCCGCCCGAGTTTT
>Ga0209121_10001244_pt1 | contig 26738 bp, 20 predicted proteins | sample Cruoilmetagenom3_FD_187292 | JGI IMG/M metagenome (GOLD analysis project Ga0209121, IMG submission 187292) | Oil polluted marine microbial communities from Coal Oil Point, Santa Barbara, California, USA - Sample 3 (SPAdes) (version 2) | ecosystem: Environmental > Aquatic > Marine > Oil seeps ...
CATCGCACGCGAAACCATTTCAGCGCTTCGCAAAGATGTTACAGCCAAATGCTATGGCGGCGACATGACCCGTAAACGCAAGCTGCTCGACAAGCAGAAAAAGGGTAAAAAGAAAATGCGGGAATTCGGTAAAGTGGCCATCCCGCAGCAGGCGTTTATCAATGCGCTGAAGATGGATGATTGATCAACTGACCTGCCGCGAACAGGTTGTAGATAACGTAGCTCGCAACACATATATTTGAACATCCTAATTTTTCGATATATACACTCCCCTGTGCGCAAGAAAAATAACATACGGGGAGAAAAGTATGAACAAAATAGCTACGGCTGTGATCGCGCTTGTCATTAGTGCAACCGGATTTGCGCCTGCGGTGAGCGCTGAAGTTCTCGGAACCTATGTCCGCAAGGGCGATCAGGTGATTACGGTGCATACCGATGGCGGTTTGCTGTATTGCACGCGTCTAACTGACGGGTTTGAACTGTGCCACGGGATGGCGGAGCAGGCTGACGGTACTTGGACGGGCAAGAAGATGAAGCACCCTGATATGCCGAAATTCATGACGTTTAACGGCACCGTAACTTTTGGCGACGGAACGATGTCGTTGAAAGGCTGTGCGATGGGGAATTCGCTGTGCGATTCCGAATACTGGCCAGAGCAATAACCAAACTTGCGGTGCGTGTTCGCGCGCACCACATTGGCGCCATCTGAAGCAGAGGATGGAAAACGCCACGTACCGACCCTATATTCTGGTCAACTAATAAGGGGTCGCCGAAAATGCCATTTACCTTCGATAACAGCTACGCACGTTTGCCCAAGCAGTTTTATTCTGCGCAAGCTCCGACGCCAGTCACGGCCCCGGCCCTTGTGAAACTGAATCGGAAGCTGGCCACTGAAATCGGTGCGGATGCCGATGTGCTGGATACCTCCGAGGGGATCGAGATGTTGGCTGGCAACCGGATCGCCGAGGGCTCGACTCCCATAGCGACCGCCTACGCTGGTCACCAGTTTGGCGGCTGGAACCCGCAGCTTGGCGATGGACGCGCGGTGTTGTTGGGCGAGGTTGTCGGGGCGGACGGTATCCGGCGCGACATCCAGCTGAAAGGCTCGGGTCCGACGATGTTTTCCCGCAATGGTGACGGGCGTGCAACGCTCGGCGCGGTGCTGCGGGAGTATCTGGTAAGCGAGGCGATGGCGGCTCTGGGTCTGCCGACGACACGTGCTTTGGCGGCGGTGACAACTGGTGAGCAAATATTGCGCGACGGCTACGAACCCGGCGCCATTCTGACCCGCGTTGCGCAAAGCCATATCCGCGTGGGTACGTTTCAATTCCACTATTCCCGCAAGGACACTGACGCCCTGCGCCTGTTGGCGGATCACGTTATCGTGCGACATTACCCCGAGGCTGGTGACACCGACAATCCGGTGCGCGCTATGCTGGAGGGGGTGGTTGCACGGCAGGCCGAACTTGTGGCGCGCTGGATGCATTTCGGGTTCATTCACGGGGTTATGAATACAGACAATTGCGCGATATCGGGAGAAACCATCGACTACGGCCCTTGTGCTTTTATTGACGTATTCCACCCGGAAACGGTGTTCAGCTCGATTGACCGTCAAGGGCGGTACGCGTGGAACAATCAGCCTAATATTGCCCATTGGAACCTGTCGCAATTCGCCCAAACGCTGATCCCGTTACTGTCCGACGATGAGGACGCGGCGACCAAGATTGCGCAAGAGGTGCTAAATCTGTTCCCCGAGGTATTTGCCAAAGAATTTTACGCAGGCTTTGCGCGCAAGTTGGGGGTGTTGGAAGACTCGATGGAGGTTCGGAAATTAATAACCGATTTGTTTAGCGTCATGACAGACGGCGAGGTCGATTTTACGCTGTTTTTCCGGCATCTGACTTCGTCGGTTACGGGTGGCGAGTACGCCACTGTGCGGATGATGTTCAAGGATAGCACTTCGTTTGATGCATGGTTAACGCGTCTGGAAGATTTGGCGGGTGCAGATATCGGTACGCGTGTCGCAGCGATGCGCCAAGCCAATCCCGTTTACATTCCGCGCAATCATCGTATCGAAGAGGTTATTGCCGCCGCCAACAATGGTGACCTGAGACCGTTTGAACGCCTGCACGAAGTTCTTTCAACGCCGTTCGACGAGCGACCCGATAGCGCGGAATACGAAAACGCGCCGCGGCCCAATGAGGTCGTTCAGGCAACTTTCTGCGGCACCTAGGAATTCGATTGCTTTTGCCAGATTTTTTCCGAAGACTAACGGGATTGGAAAACCAGCATTGAGGCAGTAATGAGCAATTCCACTTTCCCCCCGATATTCGACGGTCATAACGACGTTTTATCTTTGCAACACAGCACCGGTGCAGGTGCACGCAAAGCGTTTACGCAAGGCAATGACGCGCATATCGATGTGCCGAAGTCCCGTCTTGGCGGGTTTGGCGGTGGCTTCTTTGCAATTTACGTGCCCTCTCCCGGTGATTTTTCGGAATACTACGAAAAGATGCAGGAGGCAGCGTATGACCTGCCCCTGCCGGCACCGGTTCCACAAACGGAAGCGGCGCCCGTGGTATTGGCACAAGCTCAGATACTCCGCGATCTCGAAGCGGACGGTGCGCTGAAGGTGTGCACGAAGGTTTCCGAAATTCGCGAGTGTCTCGATACCGGAATTATGGCTGCGATCATGCACATTGAAGGGGCTGAAGGGATCGATACCGATCTCGATATGCTGACAACACTGCATAACCTTGGCCTGCGCTCGATTGGTCCGGTCTGGAGCAGGCCGACGGCTTTTGGGCACGGCGTGCCGTTCCGCTATCCTTCGGACGGTGATATCGGCCCGGGCCTGACACAAGCTGGCAAAGATCTTGTGCGCGAATGTAACCGGCTCGGGATCATGCTCGACCTCTCGCACCTGAATGCGGCGGGCGTGCGCGACATTGCCAAAATCAGTGACGCGCCTTTGGTCGCTACCCATTCCAACGCCCATGCCATCAGCCCACATGCCCGCAACCTGACGGACGAGCAGTTGGCGATGATCAGGGATAGTGACGGCATGGTCGGTCTGAACTTTGCCGTGGCGTTTTTGCGGCCGGATGGACAAATGCGGGAGGACGTAAGTATGGACTTGATGATGCGACACCTCGATCACCTGATCACCTGATCACGCATCTGGGCGAGGATCGTGTTGGTCTGGGCTCGGACTTTGATGGCGCGACTGTGCCCGAAGGTATCAGGGATATTGCCGGACTTCCTAGTCTGCGGGATGCGATGCGCGCGCACGGAATTGACGAACCGCTGATGGCAAAGCTTTGCAACGAGAATTGGTTGGCGCTGCTTGAAAGAACGTGGAAGGAATAACCTCGGGCACACTTGACCTTCCCTTGACTGGAAGCCTTACAAATTGGGAAACAACGATAGACAGGAACGCCAGATGAGCATTTTCACCCGCCGAAACTTTCTGAAATCCACGGTGGCCAGCATGGCCGTCCTTGGCGGGGTAGCTGTCTATTGGCCGAAATCCGGATTCGCCCAGCCGAACGTGGGCATGTTCAACGCCTTGAAAATTCCGCCGCTACTCGATGGGCGTGAAGAAAGCGGTGTGCAGGTCTACGATTTGACCATGCAAAACGGCATTACTGAATTTTTTGAGGGGTATCAAACCCCGACCAGCGGCATCAACGGTAGTTATCTCGGCCCGACACTGAAAATGCGCGAAGGTTCGACGGTTCGGCTGAATGTGTCGAATGAGCTTGGCGAGCCTTCGACCCTCCATTGGCACGGCATGCATTTGCCCGCCCGTATGGACGGTGGTCCGCATCAGGTGGTGAATGATGGCGAAACATGGTCGCCCGAGTTTACTATAAAACAAAAAGCGGCGAGCCTTTGGTATCACCCGCATCTAATGGGCAAAACGGCCGAACATGTCTGGCGCGGTATGGCCGGCATGATCCTGATCGAAGATAGCGAAACCGATGCCCTGCCCTTGCCCAAACGCTATGGTATCGACGACGTGCCACTGGTTTTGCAGGATCGCATGTTAACGCGCGACGGCCGAATGGATTACCGTCTGTCGATGCATTCCAGAACAATGGGCATGGTCGGAAATATCCCCTTCGCCAACGGCACTTACGCCCCCTATTTTGAGGCCACCACAACAAAACTGCGGTTGCGAGTGCTGAACGGCTCGAATGCCAGCACCTATAATCTGGCGCTGAATAACGGGCAGAGCTTCACGCAAATCGCAACGGACGGCGGTCTGCTGGAGTCGCCTGTTTCCCTGACGTTGCTTCAGTTGGCTCCTGCTGAACGCGCGGAGTTGGTGGTTGATCTGGTCGCCGGAGAGGTCGTTACCTTGAACAACGTCACAGACGGCGCTACGGGTGGCGGTATGATGGCCAACGAAAATAACAATGCTGTGGCTTTTCCTGTCCTCGAAATCAGGGCAGCGAATGAACTGACTGCGTCGGCTCCACCCCCTGAAAATCTGACATCGATTACTTGGTTGAAAGAAGCGGATGCTGTGAAAACCCGTATCTTCAATCTGGAAATGCAGATGGGTATGGGCCGGATGTCGAGCGGCGGTAATTCTCACAGCATCAACGGTAAAGTCTTGGATATGATGCACATCGACGAGACAGTAAATCTGGGTGATACCGAGATTTGGGAACTACGAAACGTTTCGATGATGCCACACCCGTTCCACATGCACGACGTTCAGTTCCAGATACTCGATCGCAACGGTAGACCTCCGGCCGCCAACGAGCACGGGCGCAAAGACGTTGTCATGGTGAATTCGGGTGAAGTTGTGCGCATTATCATGAAGTTCGAGGATTACGCCGATCCGGACGCTCCTTTCATGTATCACTGTCATATCCTCGAGCACGAAGACGCCGGTATGATGGGGCAGTTTGTGGTCGTCTAACGCGTGGACAGCGCGTGGTGCCACTCATATAGTCAACGCCATATCCGAAACCCTTCAATATGGCGGACCTATACATGCTATCCGGAAAACTCGCAGTCGTTACAGGATCAAATTCGGGCATTGGCCTCGGTGTAGCGCGAAAACTCGCCGAACAGGGCGCGAACGTTGTCATCAATTCGTTCACCGACAATGCGGAAGACCACGCGCTCGCTGCGTCAATGGCGGCGGAGTTCGACGTGAAGGTGCAGTATATATCTGCCGACATGTCGAAAGGACAGCAGTGTCGGGATTTGATCGCCAAAGCGGGCGATGTCGATATTCTGGTTAACAACGCCGGTATCCAGCATGTCGCCGCGGTCGAGGACTTTCCGATTGATAAGTGGGATGCGATCATCGCCATCAATATGACGTCCGTGTTCCACACCACAGCCGCCTGCTTGCCCGGGATGCGCGCGCGTGGATGGGGGCGGATCGTCAATATCGCGTCAGCCCACGGATTGACGGCCTCGCCCTTTAAATCCGCCTATGTCACCGCCAAACATGGCGTTGTTGGCCTGACAAAAACTGTCGCACTCGAAACCGCCGAAGATCCGATCACTTGTAACGCCATCTGCCCGGGATACGTGCTAACCCCCTTAGTCGAGGCACAAATCCCAGACACCATGGCCCAATACGACATGGACCGCGAAACCGTCATCCGTGATGTATTGCTGCAACGACAACCGTCAAAACAGTTCGCCACCACCGATCAAATCGGCGGCTGCACAACATTCCTTTGCTCACCGTCGGCGGATCAAATCACCGGCACCACCTTGTCCGTAGATGGTGGTTGGACGGCGTTGTAGATAGCATCAGGCGGCCAATGTGGCCTATGCCGCGCCGAGCAACTTCGACAGTTCCCTTCGAATACGACTAAAAACGCTAGCACCGTGTCTGGCCCTTCCCGATCCGTTGATCATGGCGGTATCGATGAAAAGTTTGTAACCTTTTTCCCGTATTTGGCGATGGAATTCTACGTGCTCGCAGATTTCTTCGCCTTTGTCATTGATGCCGAGATATTCACACCCTTCAATGTACGATAGCTTGTAAATGCCAAGCCCGCCAAATGCGCTGTCGACTTCGATCATTCCAGCATCTGCGGGCCACGGAACTCTGATTTTGTCCAATACCGAGTATTTGGCCGCCCTTCTTGACATTTCGGTGGATTTCTTACGGACCAGTTCCCAGCAATCTTCGGGTGAAAATTCGGGATGTCGATACGCCCAAGCGTCATAATATAGTTCGGTCTGGTTGGCAAAAACCGCTGCCTGCCCGTCCGGCCAGTTTCGCAGATGGGAGAGGATTTTCGACTTTGGAAAAATTTCGTTGATATTGTCCAGATCCATAATTATCGCGTAGTCAAAACCGCCGAGACGCTCGTGATTTCTAACCAGTTCAAGGGCCATGTTTCGTAAATATGAAAGTCGCTCGGTTCGCAGCGAAATTTCTGCGTCAAGGTTTTCGAAGGTTCTCACCACGCCACGCTGGCAAATCCCGTCAAACTCCTGAAGCAGTGTTAATGTGTCATCGGTCGATCCGTTTTCCAGAAAGACATAGCCCCAGTCAGTAACGTCATTTCCGAGATCGGAAAACCAGTCGAACAACTGCGGAAGCGAATGGGCGCAATCTCTTGCTAATCCAATAATCACAACGCGTGCGTCGACGGGATTTCCGTTTTCTGGCGTTTTCATGTGTATTCACCCTCTATGAATTGCACGCGCTATCCTCTTGTTACTAAAACGTTTTATCAACTGAATTTCTGTGCCTTCCAAGGTTGCATCGGAACACATGTTACCGCAAACCTAAACGATCCCCTTAAACCGCTCAGGTATCTGCACGACGGGATCGCCCTTTATCATGGCCGGTTTATTCAACGCGTAAATTGGCCTGCGCCATGTCTGTAAATGCCGGGCTTTGGCAAAATAGGCGTCGCCGTCGACCGGTTTTGATTCCAAAACAGTTTTAAAGAGTTGCTCGCGTCGGGATAGATGGCCTGTCCAGCCGGTGGCGAGCCGGTCTTTGTCGGCGGTTTTCCCTGTCGCCAGTTGATAATCAACCATTCCGAAGTGGAACAGAAACAGGTTCGGATCGATATGGAAGTTACGCCCTTTAATGCGGTGCATACCGGAGCCCCATGTAACTGGCTTAAAAGCGACTACTGGCTTGGTGTAGCGAGACGAAAGATGGGCATACCGGCGTTGATCAAGGAACGGGCGGGTCGGGTCTAGCTGTTCTTCGAGGGACATATGCTGACCGACATCGAGGCCAAGGCCTGACACCGTTGCGCGTGATGTAATTCCCGACAGGTACTTCGGCAGTGAAAGGTCGAGAGATGGATCAACGACCAGGAACTCGTCGACGTCAGTCACTATCACCGCGTCGAAATACTTGAACAGCCCGCGTGCGAGGTTTGACATAACCCGTGCGCGTCGCCGCATTGCAGGAACCCGTTCCAGCGGTATATGCGGTAAGTATAGCGTATTGATATCCTGCGCAGATTCAGGCGGGACCTGATCATGGCCATCGAGAAAAACATAGAGGTTTTTCATGCCAAAAGCGTCACCGTAATAGCTTATCCACTTATCCAGAAAAATGGAGTCGTTTCGTACCGTGGTAATCGCGGCAATTCTTAGGGGTTCTCTGCTCGCGATCGTCATAAAGGCGCCTGTTTTGGACTGGCTCAGAATAGAACCTATTTTCGAATAATAGCTGGATACACTAATCTAACATACAATCCCACCTACTTGTCGCGGTTTTTCCACTTAGAACCGACGGTACTAAACCGTTAGGGATCCGGAGCAATCCAGTCCGGCACGATTCCGCATTGTGCAATATAGTCGGCCACTTTCCTCCCTGCAAACAGGCCGTGATCCGAGATCAGGACGGTTTTCACACCGATCGCAGCACCGCCTAAAACGTCCGTGTGCAATGTATCGCCAACCATCGCAATGCGGCTACGCGGGACCGAGGATGGAATGCGGGAAAGCGCGATATCGTAGACGTTTCCAAAGGGTTTTCCGAAGAACTCCGGCTTTATGCCCGTTCGTCGTTCGAGGTCATGCGCATACCATCCCGGCTCCAATGACAGCCCATCCTCACATGGGGCGACGATGTCTGGATTGCCAACAAGAACTGGCCGCGGGCTTCGGGTAAGGCTCTCAACCAGCTTGTCTTGATGGGCTTCGGTCCATGGCGCACTGCCTAGCAGAATAAACCCTTCCACGCGCTCGTATACATCAGGGTCATCGCCAAGCCGAACGCAAGAAACCGGAAACTCGTCAATCGCCGAATGTTCGAGTGCCATCACGCCCCAGAGCTTTTCAGGGCGTAGTGACAACCCCACAGATAAGGCGTCGCGACTGGCGATGACGTCGTTAGGGGTGAAATTGAAACCGAACTTCCGGTACTTCGCCAAAGCAACACGCGCTGGCAGTGACGCACCGTTCGTCACCACAAACACCTGTTTTCCGGCCGCCTGCAATTCGGCAACCCGTTCGGGAGCACCGGGGATGACGGTCTCGCCGATATTCAAAACCCCGAAGGCGTCCAGTAGGAACACGTCAATCTGGTCCGCTATCTCCGCGAGATTTGCAATCGGTTCCGAACGATCAGGGAAACTGGCATCCGGCAACGATATCCGCACCTTCTCGTATTGCTTGAAAACCCAATCAACATCGATAAGCATTTTGTTAACCTGTTTTAGATAGCGGCATTAAGGATCATCGACGGATAGAGAACACAGTGATACGGTGATAACAAGTGTATTCGGCCGCCTGCCCCGTTCCACCGGACGACCGCCAAAGCGAGTGAGTTAGTGATGAATTTTCAAACGCCGCCCGACGCCAAAACATCGCCGAGCATACTACCGGTATGGATGCAGGAATTGCAGGTAGGCCTACCGGTAAGAACGCAATTCGTTCTTTCGGGGAATATCAGAGATATTTATCCAACTTCGTCCGGAGAGTTTCTTCCGACCTTCGATGCGATTTGGTCTATTCTTGAAACTAACGACTATCAGGCATTGCTGGTTTTTGACCCCGTTGACGGCCTTCGAGTCCATCGCGAAGCGGCGAGCGGCACGCAGCCCGCACTCGAAGCGCTCGGGATAGATTTTTCGCCAACCGAATTCGACCTTGGCAAGCTGGTCGAAACCATCAAACGTGTTGGTGCACTAAAAGAAATGTCTGTCGGAATGGTTATCGACTACGCCTCGCAACTGGCGGAGAACCCGAACGAACTTGAGGAGGCAGAGCGTCTGTTTTTTGTCGCGATCGACAAAATGGCCAACCACTCGGTACCGCTTGATTCTACGCAAAACCCTCGCCCTGCTTTCAATCCAATATTCTGGGTCGTGGACTATCTCAATAAAATGCCCAGCTGGTTTGTCGTAGACAACGAAAACATCCGCCTGCTGTCGGTCGGAACACCTGACCTTGAGGAACGCTATGCGCTCGCCTCGGCCTTGGCTCAACAGTTTCCAAACAATGATACATTGGCGCCCCAGTCGCGCACCGATGCGCTTGAAGTGTTTGCGCTGGAAACCGAAGGCATGCTCTTGCGATCAATGGTGGCGATTGCGCGATTGGCCCACTACGAAAAAATTGCTTTGACGGATGTTTCCGACGCTATCAAAACCTATCAATTTGGCACCCAGACTAACCCCTGGAAATCCGAAGTCATGCGGACCCGTATTCGCAACGGTGAGGAAATCCTGACTAATCGTGTGAAGGGACAACCGCACGCGGTACGCAAGACGCTGGATATCCTGATCCGGTCGGTTATGGGGCTAAGTGGTGCACAGACCAGCAGCCGCCACGGTCGCCCGCGCGGAGTCCTGTTTTTCGCCGGTCCGACAGGTGTTGGTAAAACCGAATTGGCCAAATCGGTGACCGAACTGCTCTTCGGTGACGAAACTGCCTATCACCGCTATGACATGAGCGAATTCACCACCGAACACTCGGAATCCCGCCTGATCGGAGCCCCTCCGGGGTATTCGGGCCATGACCGCGGTGGTGAATTGGTTAACGCCGCCCGAACACGCCCGTTCAGCGTTTTCCTTTTTGACGAAATCGAAAAGGCCCACCCGCGCATCCTCGACAAATTCCTGCAAATCATCGACGAAGGCAGGCTGACGGATGGTATGGGGAAAACCGTCAATTTTTCCTCGTCACTTATCATTTTCACGTCCAATATCGGCCTACTGGGCGGTGATACGGCCATGAACCACGGCATGCGGGTTTTACCCGGTGAAAGCTATCACGACACCGAGGCCAAGATCGTCGAGGCCATCCAGAACCATTTCCGCTTCAAGCTCGAGCGCCCCGAACTTTTGAACCGGATCGGCAAGAACATTGTGGTCTTCGAATTTATCAAAGGTCGCACGTCGATCCTGATCTTCAATAATATGCTGCGTAAAATTCTTGATGCTGTGATCGAGGAACGCGGGATAGAGGTGCAACTCTCGGTCGAGGCTGAAAACTCGTTGCAGGACCTGTGTTGTTACGATCTGTTTGAAGGTGGTCGCGGGATCGGGAACAGGTTGGAAATTTACTTCGTCAATCCGCTCGCAAGGTTGCTTTTCGAGCAGGATCTAAAAAGCGGCCAAAGCGTTGTTATCACCAGCGTAACCCACGAAGACGATGAAACCACCTTGGCTATTTAACGCGATATACGTTCAATTGACACTTAACGTCCTCTACCCCTATTTCCCAAATAGGTAATTTGCTTATCCGCCGATCGAGCGATTGATTTTCGGTCGGCACTCTGCTGTCGTGAAACTGTTGCAAAGCCCTGTGAATCAGCTGGTACCCAAAGACATTAACTATGCTTGTCTACGTTTTAACCGGTGGCGGTCGAGATGTTCTCGCGTAACAGTGAATCAGGCACGTATTCGACCATAAGCGACAAGTTTTTGGCACCTAATAATGCTGCGCTCGCTCCCAATGCGAATATTGTGGCGGGCAATACGGATATACGTGATGCGCACCCTGTATATCGACCTGCTTAAATGGGAACCCGTATCCCCGACCTTCCGCTTCCGGACCGGTTCGTCGACCCTCGATAATGCATCAAGACGTGACCTCCGGATCGTTTGAAGACAATCGAGATTTCGCCTTCGAGTGCGCCGAAACGGTCAGGGTGGAAATTGCGGGTCTAGTTGATAACGCTGTCATTGATGCAACTGCAATTAATGTAAAAAGTAACAGCGAGTTAAATCCGGTGAACAGCAACACCGACTTTACAGGCCAGCGCCTAAGTCGGCGTGTTGAGGTATGGGTGCGAAAATAGAAATTCAGCACTCCGCGAACAGCAATATACTGCCGACACCACCCCACCTGACGAGCGGTTGATTGTTGTCACGCGCCCATGATGATATATCAACACAGACTGAGTCTGTGTTGCACCGTATCGAGAGCACCGGACAATTCTATCTCTAGTTTGTGACCGGGTTTTAATGAATATCAACCGTGTAATTAGTTCGACCATAGTACTGGCATTGTTTTCCATCGCGATGCCTGCCAGTGCGTTCGAGATATTCGGCATGCGGTTCTTTGAAAACGCTGCCAGCGAAACCACCGTCCAAAACCCTGTCTACTACTCGCTAGACTTCAACAGCCCTGACGTTTCAACGGAATTGGCGGCAACGCTTCATGCTGCGTCCGATCTCTGGCTTGAGCAAGATGCTCCGACAGAAGGCAGCGCTAGTTTGATCGCTATGGCCAATAGCGACTACCGTTCGATTTTGGCGGCGCTTTACGGTGCGGGGTACTACGCGCCTGAAATCTCGATCACGCTTAACGGCCAGCAAGCCTCGGAAGTGGCGTTCACGCAGGATTTAGCGTCAGTGATAACTGTTGAAATCACCATTGATGCCGGTCCCGAATTCAGATTTGGCAACGTTGATCTCGCCCCGCTTGCTCCGATAACGACTGAACGGCGCGACTTCGTGGAAGCGCCGGACACGGTTGGTCTGCAATCAGGTGCTCCCGCACTGTCAGGCATTGTTGGCACGGCCAAAGATCTAGCGGTCGAAGCGTGGCGCCAGCAAGGTTATCCACTGGCAACGATCGCTGAACGGTCGATTGTCGCCGACCACAGCGATCAGACGCTTGACGTTGCGCTGCAGATCGATCCGGGAAGTCAGGCGACCTATGGACCGATATTGGTCAGCGGCAACGAACGCATGGACGCCGATTTCGTTCGCTACATGGCAAAACTGCCTGAGACTACGGAGTTTGATCCGGACGACCTCGACGCCGCGCGCGCACGCTTGGTGCAACTTCAGGTCTTCAGTTCTATCAGGATTGAAGAGGCCGAAGTGTTGACCTCTGACAGCGCATTGCCAATTACGCTCCACCTGAACGAACAACCCCTCCGCCGGATCGGATTGGGAGCAACCTTCTCCTCGATCGACGGACTCGGAGTCGAAGCCTACTGGATTCACCGCAACCTTTTCGGACGTGCGGAGCGCCTGCGCTTCGAAGCATCGCTGAATGGCATTGAAAGTGCGGATGGTCTGGATGGTCTGGATGGCGCGGATTACGCTGTAGGTCTGCGTTTCACCAAACCGGGCGTTATTGTTCCGGACGTCAATTTTATTGCAGCAGCTGGCGCTGAACACGTGCAAAACGACGAGATTGAACGCGATGCAGCAAGCGTGGATTTCGGCCTTGAATACACACAAGGCGACCTGGCTGCCGGCCTGTCGATCTTCGGTACCTATACCGAAACACAAGATGACCTCGGCTTCCGCCAGTTCCGGTTCGTGGGCTTAAAGGCGGACGCCACCTTTGACAAACGGGACGACAAGCTGGATCCGAGCGGGGGTTATTATCTCGAAGCCACCGTCAGCCCGATGCGTGAATTTGTGTTTGGCAATACAGGCGTTCGAAGCACTGTTGAAGGGCGCGGATACTACGGGTTTGGCGAGGATGACCGGTTTGTGCTTTCCGGTCGCGCGCGCGTTGGCAGCCTTTACGGTTTTCCAGTCAGTGAAGCACCCGCTGACATGCTGTTCTTTTCGGGCGGCGGAAACAGTGTGCGCGGGTTTGGTTTCGAAAGCATCGGAATAACGACGGGCACTGTCTTCACCGGTGGACTATCAACCATTAACCTTAGCGCCGAGATACGGACGAAAGTGACCGACACCATCGGTGTGGTCGGATTTATCGATGCCGGCACCGTAGGACCGAATGCGTTGCCCGACCCTGCAGGCGAATGGCGCAGCGGATTCGGCGTTGGCCTGCGTTATCAGGCCGGACTTGGCCCCTTACGTCTAGACCTAGCGCGTGGGATGGACTTACAGGCGGGCGATCCTGAGTACGCGATTTACCTTGGCTTGGGGCAGGCGTTTTGATGCGGTATATTTTAAAACTCCTCGCCCTCGTTTTACTGTTTTCGCAGGGCACGATGCTCGCCGCACAGGACACGGATAACGGCGCGATTGTCAGCTGGATCGAGGGCAAACTTTCAGGTCCAAACCGCATCATCAAGTTACGTGATATCGAAGGAGCGTTGAGTTCTAACGCAGTAATCGGCACGATTTCTATTTCCGATACCGAAGGCGAGTGGCTGCGGATCGACGACGCGCAGATCAACTGGAAACGCTCGGCGTTGCTGACAGGATCCCTGCAGGTCGAATCCCTCTCCGCTGCCGTCATCGAAATAAGCCGCGCCCCCCTGCCCGACCAGAGCCTACCAACACCTGAGGCTGGCGGGTTTGCGTTGCCGGACTTGCCGCTAGACATAAGTATCACGGAAATTTCGACGCCGCGGATCATTTTGGGGCAAGATTTGATGGGGCTGGCGGCTGAACTTTCAGCGACGGCTTCACTCCAGATGGATACTACCGGATTGGCTCTGAAACTAGACGCCATACGCCTTGACGATGCCGGTGGGCAAGTGGCTTTGGCTGTCGAATATTCCCGCGATAACTCCGTTTTTAACATCAACATTTCGCTGGAAGAGCCGGAAAACGGTATGATTGCGAACGCTTTGAATTTGGAAGGGCGTCCCGCCATCGACGCACAAGTTTCGGGTCAAGGTCCGCTCGACGAGCTTGCAATACTATTGACTTTAGACGCTGCTGGAACGCGGTTGATCGCCGGTGATCTGAACATCGGCGAGAGCGAAGCAGGCCGGACATTTGCCGGACAACTAAACGGAAATCTGGAACCCCTGTTACCGACCGAGTACCGGAATTTCTTTGAAGGCAGCAGCACCATAGACCTGAACGGTGTTTTGCGCACGGAAGGCGGCGTGTCGATACCCAACCTACGCCTGCAAACTGCCGACATGCTACTAACCGGTAATCTGGAAACCTTGGCAGACGGGTTTCCAAGCTATCTTCGCCTCAATGCCCAAATCGGCCGTGATGACGGCTCCACCATTATTCTGCCCGCCGCCGGAGGGTTTGGTTTGACAAACGCGGCGCTGGATATCGGGTTTGGAGAGGATGAGAACGGCGCTTGGGATATCAGCTTTACAGCGGAAAACCTGTCTGATGCATCGATAAGCGCCGCACAGGTTAGTGGCCGTATGCTCGGCACGTCACATGACCTTTTGGATGCCAGCAAACGTGGCTTGAGCGGTGACTTGCAGGTGTCGGCGCAAGGTTTGTCGGCGGTGGATAGCGACATCGCACAAGCTTTGGGAGAAGTAATTTCAGTTAGTGCGAAATGGAGTTGGGTGGCCCAAACTCCGTTAATGCTCCACAGTGCACAGATTTTGGGGAACAACGCGGACTTACACGCGAGCGGCAGTTTCTCGGGTCTAGATTTTGATGGGGGCATAGGCGGAAGCATACACGACCTCGCAGTCCTCGCACCCCTTGTCAGTCAACCGCTTTCAGGTGAGGTTACATTCCAAAGCACAGGAAAACTGGCGTTACTTGGCGGTAATGTCGACACGCAACTATCGGGCACTGGCCAGAATATCATGGTTGGCGACCCTAGAATTGACGACCTGTTAGCCGGCCGTAGCAGCTTTGTGTCAGGACTGAAACGAGACGAGTCCGGAATATCTGCGACCGGCCTGTCTATAACCTCCGACACGGCGAAAATCGCGACGAGCGCCGTTCTGACCAGTGAGGCCATCGACGCCAACGGAACCGCAGAACTGGTTGAGCTATCCACCCTTCTACAAGGCTTAGACGGCGCTGGCCGTGTCGAGTTTACAGCATCCGGACGCCCGGCAGCTCCCGAATTCCTGATCGATCTGAAGGCCCAATCCGGAGCTGGTGCATTGGTTACCGGAAACCTCGGTGAAGACTTGCAGCTATCCGCCGAGATAAAAGATTTCCCCGCGCCGTTTCTGCACATGTTCGCCGCGGATCTAGCGCTAGAAGGTCTGGCAAGCGGTAGTGTTCTGGTCTCAACTGTCGAAGATGCTCCCAAAGTTGATTTCGACGTGATTTCCACAAATACCGATGCGGGCATCCTCAAGCCCTACGGCCTCGGTTCATTGGCGCTGGAAGCCAAAGGCGCCTACTATAGAAATGAAATTAGTCTTATTGCGGCGCATATCGAAGGTCGTGACGGTCTCTCGATTGATTTGTCGGGAAGCGTTCCATTAAATCTCGAAAACATCGACGCGCAGTTTTCCGGTAGCGCGCCTTTAAGTGCTGCTGCCGATATGCTCGAGGAAAGCGGGATTGTGGCGACTGGTTACACCGATTTTGACATGAAAATGCAGGGCGCATTGGCGAAACCATCGTTTTTCGGCAAGTTTTCCGTTCGCGACACCAACGTATCGGTGCAACGCTTCAAAGTTTCGTTCGATCAGGTCGAAGCTTCGGCCACAGCCTCTGGGCGGAGTATTTCGCTTACGTCCGCATCGGCGCGCTCAACCGCTGGCGGGGACATTCGCGTAAACGGGCAAATTCAACTGGCACCCGGCTTTCCGGGGAGGTTGGAGGTTTCCGCCAACGATTTGGTATATTCGGACGGGCGGATGTTTAGCGTACTTTTGGACACAAATCTGGGCATCGATGGGCAATTGACCAGCGGGCCAAGCCTGCGCGGTTCCATTGACATCGACAACGCCGAAATTCAGGTTCCGAGCGGCAGCAGTGCCTCCGATATATTAGTTGATGTGTCCCACAATCAACCGCCGACACCGGTTAGAAGAACGCTTAATCGTGCTGGATTGTCGCCGTCCGGTGGTAACGTCACCAGCGAAAACGCAAGTCTTGACCTTGATCTGGCGATCTCCTCCCCAGGACGGATATTTGTGCGTGGACGCGGACTTGACGCCGAACTAGGCGGAGCGATCCGTGTACAAGGCGCGAGCCCGAATATCCGTACTTCGGGCCGGTTCGATCTTTTGCGCGGCCGTATGGATTTGCTTGGCCACCGGCTGGAATTCACCGAAGGTACAGTCACCGTTAACGGTAACCTTGACCCACAGATCAATTTTATCGCTCGTACCACAGCCGACGATCTGGATATCACGGTTCAATTGGCCGGTCTAATTTCAGCCCCCGAGTTAATACTGAGCTCGGTGCCGCAACTGCCACAAGACGAAATTCTAGCACGGCTGATCTTTGCTCGTGGCATGGACGACCTGTCAATTTTCCAGATTGCGCAACTGGCCAGCGCCGTCGCCGATCTATCCGGCCGCTCCAGTGGTGGTCTTGTTTCGCAGCTGCGCGAAATCGCGGGGCTCGACAATCTCTACATTCGTACGATTGACGGCGAAACCTCGGTCGCCGCCGGTAAATATCTGCAAGAGAACATCTATTCCGAGATCGAAATCGATACTTCCGGCGAAACACGTTTCAGCATCAATCTGGACGTAATTGACGATGTAAAAGCCCGCGCCGATGTCAGCAGTGAGGGCGACACCGAAATCGGTATTTTCTTTGAAAAAGATTACTGAGACGTCAAAGACGACGCATAAACAACCAACTAAGCCCGCTCATCAGCGCAGAGGTCGCAAGGCATAACGCTAAGCCGCCAAATTGATAGCTTAAGCCAGATAATAGTGTGCCCAACAGGCGCCCGCCAGCGTTGGCCATGTAGTAGAACCCTACATCCATCGTCACCCGCTCGGCTTTGGTGAAGGCTAGGATCAGGTAGGAATGTAGCGACGAATTAAGCGCAAATACCACGCCGAACACTAGCAGCCCTGCAACTATCACGACGGCATTTCCGTATCCGAAAATGGTTAACAAGGTCAGGGATAGCGGAACAAGCGTGAGCCATCCAACCCAGCGACCCGCCTTGGCAGTCACCTGCGCGATCGACAGCTCCCGCGCCCGTAGCAATTTTGGCGCGAAGGCCTGCACGACCCCGTATCCGATGATCCAAACCGCCATAAATGTCCCGATCTGGAAGAACGCGGCACGATCACCGGCTGCGGATCCGTCCGACAACACCGAATAGAAAAACACCGGTATTCCGACAACGAACCACGTGTCACGAGCGCCGAACAAGAACAACCGCGCCGCCGACAACTGGTTAATCGCCCGATCCTTGGACAGCACGTGCGAGAATTTTGCACTTCTCTTACCGCGCGGTAGGCCCGACGGCATAAATAGAACCACGACCACCAAAACGACGGCTAACACTGCTGCCATAACAATCAATGCAGGTTGAAATCCGAAAGAGCCGAGCATCGTCGCCCCCGCCAGAAACCCCAAACCTTTCACCGCGTTTTTGGAACCGGTCAGTAGTGCCACCCAACGAAACAACGTGCCATCCTCGCCACTCGGCGCGAGGATTTTTACCGCGCTCTTGGCGCTCATTTTCGCAAGATCTTTAGCGACACCGGAAACGCCCTGCACAACCATTACATAGAATATCGAAAAGCTGATGGCCCAAGACACATCCAACTGCGCCAACGCACCGAGCGCGGCAATCTGCAGGATCAGCCCGGCGTAAAGCGTGCTCGTCAACCCGAAGCGTGCGGCGATCCAGCCGGCCGACAGGTTCGTAACAACCCCCATGAATTCGTAGAGAAGAAACAGATACGCCAGCGAAATCGCGCTAAAACCAAGCGTGTGGAAATGCAAAAGCACCAGCATCCGCAAAGCGCCGTCCGTTAGCATAAACGCCCAATACGCCGCCGTTACCACCCCGTAAGCCACCAGCGCATTCTCCGGTTTCGCCATTTACAAATCCTTTAGGATCATCCGCGCGATATCCGCCGTCCGCTGCGCATAGCCCCACTCGTTATCATACCACGCATAGATTTTCACCTGCGTTTCATTGATAACCATCGTCGAGGGACCATCGATAATCGAAGACCGATTGTCGTTCGTGTAGTCCGCCGAAACCAGCGGACGTTCCTCAAATCCCAGAATGCCGTGCAAAGGCCCCGCCGCCGCCGATTTGAACAGGGCGTTAACTTCATCGACAGTAGTTGAACGCTTCATCTCGAACACACAATCTGTCAGCGAGCCATTCAGCACCGGAACGCGAACAGCATGACCATTCAAGCGGCCCCTCAGTTCCGGATATATCATCGTAATTGCCTTCGCCGACCCTGTCGACGTCGGGATCAGACTGTTCAGCGCCGAACGCGCCCTGCGCATATCCTCGGCGGGCCGGTCAACAATCGTCTGCGTATTGGTAACGTTGTGAATTGTCGTGATCGAGCCGTGCTGAATTCCGATCTCTTCGTGCATCACTTTCACAATCGGAGCCAAACAATTGGTCGTGCAACTCGCCGCCGTGATCAAATCGTGCGCTTTCGCATCATACAGATCATGGTTAACGCCGTAGACCAAGTTAAGCGCCCGCGCGTCCTTGACCGGTGCCGACACCAGAACCTTTTCCACGCCAGCGGTGTAATAGGGTTGCAAAGCCAAGTCGGTTCGAAACACACCAGTGCAGTCGATAACCAAATCCACGCCGAGCTCTTCCAGTGGCAAATCCTTGATGTGGGCTTCGGACGTCATCCGGATACGTTCACCGTTGATCGAAACGCTTTCCTGATCGAACGAAAACTCGGCAGGCCAGCGGCCGTGGACAGTATCGAACTCCAGCAGTGACGCATGCTGCTCCGGCGTTCCGGACACATCATTCAACAATACGATATCAGCATCGACGCTATCACTAATCAGCGTCCGCAATACCAACTTGCCAATACGCCCGATCCCGTTAATTGCAATCTTTGCCATCCCAAAAACCCTTTATTGCAACGCCAATTCACTCGAAGCTTTTCAACTGCTGACGGCGCAGTGATGCTCGCCCAAATTTTCATCTTATATCGGGAAAAGACAAGTAGAAGACAAATGAAAGTTTTACGAATTGTTGCCGCTCGACACATAGTCCAACGGCATGATGTCCGGAAATTCGGTCGCTACCAGATCACCCGCCGCGACGCTCATCTGATTTGAGCAATGCTTTGAAGTTCGGGAGAGGTTTGGTCGTGCAATCCGTCGAGGGCGCGCGACAGTAATACCCAAATCAAAAAAGTTTGGCCTAACAATGCCGTCACGCGAGCATGCGAGTAAACGCTATTGCTGTGCGTGACGGCACTTACCTTACATCAAATCACGGTTCGTTTGCGAAACGCTGCTTGCTAATCGGGCGGACCGTACTCGCGTGCGGGCCCTCGACGGCGCCTTCTCTGTCGACAACCAACTCAACCGCATCTCCGGTTTCCAGCTCGTCAAAGCTTTGATCTATCACCGCATTGCGATGGAAGTAGATCAGTCGTCCGTCGGTGGTAGAGATGTGGCCGCAGTCCTTTTCAGGTTCCAAGCGTTCGACGGTTCCCTGAAGCGGAACAACACTTTCCTCTGGGCGTCCGCTATGTTGTTCCTTTTGCTTGCGCAGTTGGCGCTCCATAGCGTTGAAGGCGTCCCGAATCGTCACATAGATATCCTCATGCGCGTCCACATCACCGGGTTCCCGGTCAATTGAAAATGTGCCCATAGGCGTATTAAGCTCGATACCTATGACGTAATGAGTGCCTTTTTTATGCCGCCTGTGCGGGGCTCGCACCCAAACCTTGCAGCTCGTAATCCGATCGTAAATGTGTTCAAGCCTTTCGATCCGCTCCCTTATTCGCGCCTCGACCGCATCGGAATGGTCGATATCCTTAAAGGTGATCTGTGCGATGTTCTGCATGACATACTCCTCTACCGCGCCCGGTTGCGCCATGGTCTCCCCCAAGGCTTATGGACGCAAAATCATTGTATATCTCCGGCAGGACAGGTCATTGATACAAGTCAATCCCGAAGAAAACAGTGCCTATTCCTTGATGTAAGCCTGCCCGTCTGCGGCGGGAGGTCGGGCGCGGCCGATTAGCCCAGCGACGAGGATAATCGTCGCAATGTAAGGGGACATCGCTAGGAACTCGGACGGGATCGGGGTTTGCAGCAGTGCCAGTTTTTGCTGCATGGAATCTGCAAAACCAAAGACCAGTGCCGCCATCAGCGCCCCGAACGGATGCCATCGCCCGACGATCATAGCTGCCAGCCCGATATAGCCACGGCCACCCGTCATCCCTTCATCAAACCGCCCGACCGAACCGAGCGTGAACCACGCTCCGCCAAATCCAGCGACCATCCCGGCCACGGTAACGTTGATATAACGCGTCCGGTAGACATTGATGCCAAGGGTATCGGCGGCCTGTGGATGCTCGCCAACCGCGCGGGCACGTAGACCGCTTCGGGTGTAGAATAGGTAATACGTCGCAACGCTGACCATTATAAACGCCCCGTAGACGAATATATTTTGTTGGAAAAATACCGGGCCGATAACAGGAATATCGCTTAGAAACGGAATTTCGACGGGTCGGAAGACGGGAGCATTATTCAAGAAGCGGTGTTCTTGATAAACTTGGCTACTGACATAGGATGTGACGCCCAGAACGAACAGGTTGATCACAACACCGGCAATGATCTGATCTACGCGATAAGTCACCACCAGCGCCGCAAGAATGAACCCGAATATGCCACCGACAGCAACGGCAGCCACCAAACCGCCAAAACCGCCAAGCAGCGATCCTACCAGCGCGCCAGTGAAGGCTCCGGCAAGTAGCATCCCTTCGATCGCAATGTTGACCACTGCGACCCGTTCGGAGAGTACGCCCGCCAGACCGCCCAAGGCGATCGGGACCGCCCGCACCACGGTTGCTTGCAACATGCCGGTCAGGGAGAAGGATTTTCCCGCCGTCGCCCAGACTAGAAAGGCCGCGACAGCCAACAACAGCCCGAAACCCATCGACAAGCTGGTCCATCTGACGCCGCTGCGCATGAATTGCCGTGCCCCCAGAAAGGCCAGAACCGCCGCCGCGATATAACTGAATGCCATTGCAGGCACGACCAGATTAGGCATCGCCCACGGGTCATTTGGGCGCGACAGGCGGAATACCGCATCGCCCGTGGTGCCAAACGCAAAAGCATAGGCTACGAGGACGGAAAGGAAGATCAGCACGACGCCGGTGTTTCTGGCTTGGCGTACTTTGGCCGTGTCCAGTTTGCGTGCCTGAGGCTCTGCGGGGTTCGAGATGTTTGCCATGTCCGACTACTCCTTTCCTACGAGGGCTTCTTTTCGAAAGCCCCAAGGGAATATTTTCCGAACCAGTAACGGTGCGGCGATGAACACAATGATAAGCGCCTGAATGATCGCGATCAGGTCAATACTGACCCCTGCATCGACCTGCATCTGACGGCCTCCGGCCTCTAACGCGCCAAACAACAGCCCGGCCATTAGTACGCCCACCGGATGTGATCGTCCGAGTAAGGCAATAGCGATGGCGTCAAATCCGATACCCGCCGAGAAACCAGGCGTTGCCCGCCCCAGAACACCAAGCGTCTGGTTCGCGCCTGCAAGGCCGGCCATCGCACCGGCAAAAGCCATAACGATAACGATGATTAAGCCGGATCGCATTCCGGCATAACGCGCGGCTTCGGGATTGGCTCCACTGGCGCGAAATTCAAACCCGAAGGTCGTTTTGAACAGTATCCAGTACACAAAAAGTACCGCCGCCAGCATCACGAAAAGCCCGCTATGCAGTCTCAGGTTTGGGTCAATCCATTCCAACAGGCGCGGCAACTCGGCGCTCTCTAGAACCGATTTGGAGATCGGATCCGCGCGCCCTTCGCGCTGAACCACAGGCAGACGTAGGAAGTAATCGACCAGCCGGTACGACATCAGGTTCAGCATGATCGTCGAAATCACCTCGTGCGCGCCGGTTGCCGCCCGTAGCCAACCCGCAATTCCGGCGTAAAGCCCACCGGCAACCGCACCTGCGATTAACGCCAGCGGCAGGTGGATATAACCCGGCATTCCACCGAAACTAAAACCAACGGCGACTGCGGCCATGCCGCCGATCAACAGCTGTCCTTCCGCCCCGATGTTAAACAGCCCTGCCCTGAATCCGACCGCCATACCAAGGCTTGCCAAAACCAAAGGTGTCGCCGCCGTCAGAGTTTCCGAAATGGCGTTTACTGACCCAACCGACCCCACCACTAACGCAATATAGGACTGCCCGATTGTCGCCAGATCGACATTCGTCGCCAGCATTGCGACCGCTCCAAGAATAAGCGCGACTATCACTGCAAAAACGGGCACCACGACCATATCTTCGAACTCGACCCGTCCGGGGGCCGCGCGCTGAAGGAGTTTTTCCGAGAATTTATCTGTCTGCTCGTTCATGCTATAGCTCCTGCCATTGCCAATCCGATTGTGTTTTTGTCGGGTGCTTCCGTTGCCGCATCGAATTCTGCAACGATCCGGCCCTCGAACATCACCACGATCCGGTCTGAAAGGGCCATGATTTCGTCGAGCTCCGAGGATACAAACAAAACGCCGTCACCTGTATCGCGGGCGTTTATTATACGGCTGTGGATATACTCGATTGACCCGACATCAAGACCACGCGTTGGTTGCGCTGCGATTAAGAACTTGGTTTCGCGGGACAACTCGCGGGCAACGACCATCTTTTGCTGGTTGCCACCCGATAGATGGCCAGCTGTGTCGTGAACCGAGGTCATACGCACATCATAATCCGCAGCAACCCGCGCCGAGTTTTCAAACGCCTTGGGCCAGTTCATCACGCGCCTCTTTGAAAAACGATCATCGTAATACGTATCAAGGACCATATTCTCGGCGATGGTGAAATCCTTGATCATACCCAAGCGATGCCGGTCTTCGGGGATATGTGCAAAACCCATGCGATGGCGCGCCCTTGTCGAAGCGTGGGTGATGTCTTTACCTTCGAAGTTGACGGAGCCACCGGCAACGCGGGTTAGGCCGGTCAGGGCCTCGATCAACGCGGATTGGCCGTTGCCCTGAACGCCGGCGATACCGACGACCTCGCCGCTGCGGATTTTTAAGTCGATACCGTCAACCGCGACATCGTCATTCTCTCGCAGAACCGTCAAGTCCTCGATTTCCAGCAGAACCTCGCCCGGATCAAACGGTTCTTTGACAACGTCAAAACTGACAGGACGGCCGACCATCATTTCGGCCAATTCGGTTTGTGTGGTGGTTTTCGGATGCCCTTCACCGACGATCTGCCCGCGTCGCAGGACGCTGATACGATCAGAAATATCCAGAATTTCGTGCAGTTTGTGGGTGATGAAAACAATCGCCTTGCCAGCGTCGCGCAAGGTTTTGACGATCTCGAAAAACTCGGTGACCTCTTGTGGGGTCAACACGGCCGTGGGCTCGTCAAAAATGATAACTTCGGCCGAGCGGAACAGAACTTTGATAATTTCAACGCGCTGTTGAATGCCCACAGGCAGGTTTTCGATCAGCTCGTCGGGATCAACCTCAAGGCCGTATTTTTCATTAATCTCGCGAACCTGTGCGCGGGCTTTCTTCAAATCCAGAAAGTCGAGCTTGCCCGTTGGTTCGACGCCCAGAATAACGTTTTCGGCGACGGTAAAAACGGGGATCAACATAAAATGCTGATGCACCATGCCAATGCCGGCGGCAATTGAATCGCCGGGGCCTTGGAAATTCACCGGCTTGCCGTCGACCAGTATTTCCCCCTCATCCGCGCGATAAAGCCCACTAAGGACATTCATGAGGGTGGACTTTCCGGCGCCGTTTTCGCCCAGAAGTCCAAGAACCTCGCCAGCGCGGATTGTCAGGTTCACGCCGTCATTAGCGACGACTTCACCGAAGCGCTTGGTGATATTGCGTAATTCGACTTCCAAAGTGCTGCTCCTGAAACCGGACCGGATAAACCCGCCGCCGAGGTTCTAAACCACGGCGGCGGAAAGTTTTCATTAAAGGCCGTATCAGCCGCCGACAGCGATTGAACCGTCAACGATACCCTGACGGATAGCGTCAAGTTCCTGCTTCAGCTCATCGGAAACCATCGCGTCCATGTCATGGTAAGGCGCCAAATCAACACCGCCATTGGCGAGAGTACCGACGAGAACGCCGCCCTCAAAGGTGCCTTCCATCGCAGCCTCGATCACATCCAGAACGGTCGCGTCCATACGTTTTGTGATCGATGTCAGATAGACGTGCTGTTTTGCTGGGTCGGTCAGATACAGGTCCGCATCCACGCCGATGATTTTCAGCTTGTCCACACCAAGTTCATCGGCAAGCGCCGCAGAACCCAGCCCGACAGGACCGGCGACCGGAAGAACAATATCCGCACCCTCGTCATAGAGGTTCTGCGCATAGGCCCGTCCGTCATCCAACGAGTCAAAGTTGTTCGTGAACAAACCTTCGCGACTATCGACATCCCAGCCTAGCACAACAACACTCGTGCCTTTTTGAGCGTTGTGATAATTAACGCCGCGCACAAAACCATCCATGAAGATCGTTACCGGTGGAATGTTGATGCCACCAAATGTGCCCAGAATTCCCGTTTCAGTCATAGCTGCAGACAGATAGCCGGCCATAAATGCCGCCTCGTCGGTTGCATACACCTGGCCTAGAACGTTCGGAATTGTCGGATCGTAAGCATAATCGACGATCGAGAATTTCTGGTCCGGATTGGCTTCGGCTGCCGCCTGAGTTGCATCACCCAGCAGGAAGCCAACGGTGATGATAACATCACATTGCCCACCAAGTAGCGAAACGATGTTCGCCTCGTAATCCGTTTCAGCCTGCGATTCCAGAAAGCGTCCGCCGATACCCAGTTTTTCCTGAGCGTCCAGAACACCTTTCCACGCGGTTTGGTTAAAGCTGTTGTCATCGATCCCGCCGGTATCTGTAACCTGACAGGCCGTGAAGTCGGCGGCTGAAACTGCGCCGCCCAGCATTATTCCGGCCGCCGCAATTGAGGGTAACAGCCGATTTATTTTTAGTCCAAACATTGCGTATTCCTCCTATAATTTGTGGAGGACGTGGAAAACTTCAAATACGAAATTCGAGCATTCCACCCCGCTCCCATAGCAGAGTCGGTCTGCCAACCTTTGTTGAATTAACCACTAATCTTGTCAGAATGATATGATCTAAATCAACCTTTGATGAATATGAACGTTGACCGAGATCAACCTATCAAGAAGAAAAAGGTGTTACGCTGCCTGTGGTTCAGAGGGAATATTTCCATTATTGAAAGGAGATCGTTATGAGTAAACAAGGCCTAGAAGTCATCGACCACACCGTTCAACTGACACATGAATGGATCAACGAATTGGCTGATCGTCTCGATTGGAGTAATCAACGGGGGGTGTTCCATTTGCTCCGTGCAACACTGACAAACCTGCGCGACCTGCTTGGTCACAACGAAGCCGCACAGTTGTCAGCGCAGTTTCCCATCCTCATTCGCGGCGTTTTTTACGAAGGCTGGCGACCGTCTGACACACCTCTGAAAGATCGCAACAAGGATTCTTTCATCGCGCGTATCAACGCCGATATCCGGGAGTATCCCGAATATCGGGGAGAAGAGGACATCTATGCAGTGTTTGCTGTTTTGAACTCTCGGATAAGCGAAGGTGAGATACAGGATGTACGCAACTCCTTGCCATCTTCGATAAGGGATATTTGGCCGAACTAGATTTCCGTTCAGTATCACTTTCTCGCGCCTCAAACCGATAGTCATTTTCACCATGACCGACCAATCCGGGGCACCCTCCCGTATTAGGAGACTACATTTCGTTCGTAATATGCTCTAAACCAAGACTAATTGGGTAATATATGCGCGGGTAGCATTTTTCGTATTGTGTCGGGATTCTAGGAGGGGTCTCAAATTGGAAAGTGCTCTCGGTTTATCCGGTTACCCGCTGCTTTGGGCTGCATTGGTGGTGTTCGCCGCAGCTTTTATCCGCGGGTATTCCGGTTTCGGGTTCTCGGCAGTTCTGATGGCTGGACTTATTCTCCAAATGCCAGCCGTCCAGATTGTACCCTTGTCGATTGCGCTAGAAGTTTTGGCATCCGCTGGACAAGCGCGCGGGATATTCAGCAGCATCGACTGGCGATTTCTGACGACGCTTTTATTGACCGGCATTATTGTGGACTTGTCCGCAGAAAGTTTCGAGCACTTGATAGCACTTTAGCCATCAAGGAGACAGAACATGGCACCGAGACACGGAAAAGAATTTCGCAACGAAGCAGTTCGCTTGGCATTAACAAGTGGTTTGACGCGCCAGCAAGTTGCTGAAGATTTAGGCATTGGTTTTTCGACGTTGAATCGCTGGGTCCAAAAAGATCAAGATGACGCTCTTATGTCTGGGCCTCATACCGACCTTGAAACGGAGAATATACGCCTTCGCAAAGAAGTCCGTATATTGCGCGAGGAGGGGGAAATACTAAAAAAGGCGGCCATCCACTGACCGACAGGTGAATGCGCAGCAATCGCCGATAGGTTTCTTTGCGAGTCAAAAATGAGGCGGTTCGCTTTCATT
>Ga0209121_10001245_pt1 | contig 26736 bp, 24 predicted proteins | sample Cruoilmetagenom3_FD_187292 | JGI IMG/M metagenome (GOLD analysis project Ga0209121, IMG submission 187292) | Oil polluted marine microbial communities from Coal Oil Point, Santa Barbara, California, USA - Sample 3 (SPAdes) (version 2) | ecosystem: Environmental > Aquatic > Marine > Oil seeps ...
GAGTTATAGATTGCCTCGCTTCGCTCGCAATGACAATATGGGTATTATGCAAAGCTCTCTGAACACTAAGAGAGCTTTGCATAACCATCATTATCTGTCATTTCGACCGTAGGGAGAAATCTTAACAGACGTGAATCATTAAGATTTCTCGTCGTTAACACTCCTCGAAATGACAAAAGGCAAAGGTCTTTCTAAATAATCAGCTTTTTTACTTCATCTTTTTTCGCTGCCATTGTGGGAATTAACTTATTTGATCCACCAACCAGGCAGTTGGCTATTACCTCCCTGTCTTTCGGGGCATCGCTGTAAAGAGCGCATACGGAAGCCGCAAAGTAGAGAACTTTTTCATCGCATCCGCAGGGAACAAGAACAGTCGGACCCGGGAAATCTCTTATTCTAATGACAATATCCTGCTCTTCCGACAAATTCTGTATAGCCATATTGTCTTCCCTGTTTCTTCCAACAATGATCTCGGTTTTGTCGTCTATCCGGAAATGTCTCCCCAATTTGAGAAGCTCCAGGTCTCGAATTCTGAAATCCTTACGGAACTCAAAAAGATCTTTGAGTCTCTTTGAAAAAATGGGATCGGTAAGAAGGCAGCCGCCGGCAGGGTTGGAATAACTCCTTATCCCATAACGCTTAGCCATTTCAATCTGACGCTTTCTGCCTCTCCCCTGAATATCGAGAAGCCTCTCCCTGTCAACCTTCCCCTCCTTTTCCGGAATCGTTTCCGGAAGAAGCCTGGCACTTAAAGGCCGAAGGATGTATCCTCCATAACCCGAATTTTTAGCTACAATGTGAAGGGATTGTTTTGTCTGAGACATGGGACGTTGGCCCAGCACTTCTCCCGTAAACATAAAACCGGCTCTCAGCTCTTCCATTTTCCGCCCGGCATTCATAAGCATCAGGGTATGGCAGTCTATGCAAGGATTCATGTTTCTTCCATACCCGTATCTTGGAGCCTTCAGCATTTCAAGATATTCTTCTGTAATATCCATGACGATCAGGGGAATGCCGATCTGTTCAGCCACACGTTTGGCCTTTTCGGCATCAAAAAAAGGTGTCTCAAAAGTTACACCTTCAATATCGATACCCTGTTCCTGAATAAGCTTGACGGCAAGCATACCGTCAAGTCCGCCTGATAAGAGAGAAATTCCTTTGATCTTCAATATTTAACTAAATTCACCCCCCATTTTTTATGAAGCAAACCATAGATTCCTTTATTAATTTCCTGATCAACGAAATATAATAATCCGTGCTTTCCCTTAACCCGTATGGCGGAAATAAATATTTCTCCTCCATTTTTACCATTCCACATGGAAAAGGAAAAGCTAAACTTATCCCGCAAGAAGGTGGTACCGATGGCATGGAGGACCGTTTCGAAGACTTTTTCCTCTTTCTCTCCCTCAGAGATAAAGACCACATCTGTTCCTCTTTTTTTCAATACATCTGTAAACTGCTGCGGTATTTTTCTGGAATGTATTATAATCTGCATGTCATTGATCTTCAATAACAGATCCACTTTCATGGACAGCTTGAAACCATGCTCCTTCATATTATATATCTCGACTTCAGAATTGCTCAAAGGTGAGTAACCTAAAGTTCTTAGTAGTGATTCTGCCAATACGACACTTGTATCAGAATTTAATGAAGGAACATCCAGGCTCTCGTACGTGTTTCTGATACCCTCTACTCCTGATTCGTTTAACAATTCTATTACTTCAAACCCATTTTCATCGGCATATCTTCTTATATTTCCAGGCAGCAGAGCTGACCGGTGTTCAATACGTTTAATGCCAAACGAATAAGGTTTTTTATCTTTAGATACTTTTTCCGATACAATCCAGTCCGTGAACACGCTTATGGCAGGATGATCCCCTATCTTCACATAGTTGCCAATCTCTTTAAAGGAATAATCACCGGAGGCATTTATTAACTTTTCCAATACGGAAGGTAATTTCCGATCCTTCGCGACATTAATAACGGCATAGTTTTTCCATGTCAATTCAATAACTTTTTTCAGCTCTTCAGGTAAACATCCGAACATGTCCAATAATATCGTCATTCCATTATCGAATTCCACGACCGGCACGACAGAACAGTCAATGGTAATCTGACCGGAAGGTAAGAGAGGTATGTAATAATTCCCCTTTGATATAATTGACCCGTTGACCCGGCTCAGAATGTATCGAATTACCGCTATCTGTTTTTCGGGGGCTATCACCCTCTCTTTCTTGACGACTTTCTTTTTCCTGGTTACTTTCTCTTCTTTAACAACTTCTTTCTTGATTACTTTCTCTTCTTTAACAACTTCCCTCTTGATTACTTTCTCTTTTTTAATAACTCTTTTGCCCGCATGTTCGTTGACGACGATGGGAGTAGCCTCTCTTTTGCCCGCACGCTCGTCGACAACGACGGGAGCGACATCTCTTTTGACCAGGGGAAGAAGCAATTTCTGTCCCGGGTATATCCTGTTTATATTCTCAATATTGGGATTTAGACGTTTTACTGTCCATAATATTTGATAAATATCATCATGCGAAGCTTTTAATTCATTTTGAATTATATCCGAGAGGCTTTCATCCTCTTTCACAACGTACTCCGACGCAGTCTCTTTCTTCACCGATGAAGTCAATTCCTGATTTTTCTTCAATGCAACAGGTTTCTGGAAGGTTTTTGCTGAAATCAGGTCTATCTTGAGAGGAATTTCTGTTCCCGGTAACAATAGTTTCTGTCCGGGGCATATCCTGTGAAGGTCTTTAATTTCCGGATTGAGACGTTTTACCTGTTCCAATATCTTCAGGATTTTTTTATCTGAACCGCCGAATTTCTTCCGGATTATGTCAAATATCCATTCATCTTTTTTAACGATATAAGTATCCGGTTTTTCTTTTGAAGCCGCTGTTTTCTTAAACGAAAGGCGGGCTGTATCCTCTTTTTTATAAGAAGTGGCGGGAGGCGGGCAGGAAAGGATGAAAAAAAACAGGAAAACGAAAAGCCAGCCTGTCAGCGTTCTTTTACTCATGAAACCCCTCGAGTGAAAAAGTAAGTACCTTACGGGTTGTTGCCTGAACGAAAATAAACTTGAGCAACAGGTCTTTTATACTCAACTTGTTATGGAAAGTCAAACTCAGAAATCCCTCTTATCCCGAGGGTAGTAATTACCATGCAAGTTAATCATGACAATCTCGCAAAAAGTCATCCACAGGGTCATTGCGAGGAGCGTAGCGACGAAGCAATCTAATAAATACAAGTAGTTATAATACGTGAGATTGCTTCGCTCCGCTCGCAATGACGGTATTTTCGATTTTTTACGAGTGCATCAATCATTTTTGCAAAAAAAAAGCCATGGTCACATGGACCATGGCTTTTTGCATACATCTTGGCAAGTGTTATTAATTGCCGCTTGAGAATTCGTCTCTCAGAAGTTCTCTCGAGATGATGACTCTTCTGATTTCGTTGGTACCGGCACCGATCTCCCACAGTTTCTGATCCAGAAAATGTCTCGTTACGCCGTATTCCGTGCAGTAACCGTAACCACCATGAATCTGGATGGCATCTAGACCGATCTTGGTTCCCTTCTCACCGCAGTACAGGAGCGCTGCCGCCGACATACGGTCAAGGTCTGTTCCCTTTCCACCGCGCTTATCATCCAGTGAATCACAATAAGCGGCGGCACTGTACGCCATCCACTTGGAGGCTTTGTAATCGCAGTACATATCGGCAAGCTTTCCTGCGATAAGCTGGAAGGAAGCGATAGGTTTACCGAACTGGACTCTCTCTTTCGCATACTTCAGACTATCCTGTAGGCATCTCACTTGTGAACCGAGTGTGCAACCACAGAGGGTAATTCTCTCAGTACACAAACCGGCTGTCAAAACGGCCACACCCATATTCAACGTACCTACGAGCTGATCTTCGGGAATCTCCATATCTTCAAAGTTGACCAGACCTGTAGGTGATGTCCTCATGCCCCATTTCTTGATCTTATCACATGTATAGCCCTTTGTTATTTTCTTCGGCTCGAACCAGAATGCGGAAATACCATGGCCCTTCTTCGCATCAGGATCCGTTATAGCATAGAATACATAGAAGTCTGCCACGGGGGCATTAGTCTGAAATGTCTTACTTCCATTGATAATCCACTTGTCACCCTTTTTCACGGCCCTTGTTTTCATGCCCATTGCATCGGAACCGGCATTGGGTTCGGTAATACCAAGACAACCTATGTATTCACCACTGCAGCCCTTGGGAATTATCTCCAGTTTCTGCTCTTCATTCGTGGAATTCCTTCTGAAGTTGTCGAACGCAAGCGTCTGGCTCGCGCCAAAGGTCATTGAAAGGGCATTGCTTACCCTTGCGATGGTTTCATTCACGAGGGTTTGCTCAATATAACCCATCTCTGTTCCACCATACTTTTCTTCAAAAACAATGCCGTTAATACCGAGTTTTGCGGTTTCCTTAAAAAAGTCCGGTGGAAACTCGTCCTTTTCATACAGCTCTTCCATCTGGGGCTCCAGCCAGTCATATGCCCACCTTAATACGCTGTCTTCAAGCATCCTTTGTTCTTCTGTAAAAGTAAAATCTAACGCCATAACTACTACCTCCTTCTTTCTTTTTGGTTTATCATCTACTTCAAACAGCAAATTCCTAAATAACATTGAAAGAATTACAAAAAATCTTTTCCCCTATGTTTCAGAAATTCGTCACTTACAAACCATAATAGTAGAATCCTCTGAGTTCAAATAGTTCCTTTATTAATGATGCCCTCTCAAGAACCCTCCATTAACCTGTATTCAAGTAAACTAAAATACGCGGCTGATATACCTGAATGATTGATATATGTCAAGGGTAAAAATATTTATTGTAATAGTATGTTTGACTCTTTACGAATATTTATATATGTTGTATTTCAAATCTGGTTTGTTGATTTACCCGCCTTTAAGTCAGGACAAATATATAGAGGTTGCCGGCAATGAAAGAAAATAGGTTTGGCCGTCTTGTTTTTATCCAGGGAACAAATGGGGGGAGATATCCCTTCTGTAACTCCCTTTTTATAGATGACGCGAAGAAGGCTATTATAGATCCGGGCTCCGATGAAGCATCGTTACGAAAATTGAACAAGGAAAAGGATATTGATATTATTATAAGCTCACACTATCACGAGGACGACAACGCCTTTAATTATCTTTTCCCACAGGCCGATCTTTATGTACACAAGCATGAAACAGCCTGCTACAAATCGCTCGATTCTTTCCTTCCTAATGCGGCCAAGCCGCAAGGGTTGAGCAATGAGCAATGAGGACTGAGAGCTAAAAGTTAAAAGGTTTTCTTTGATCCTTTGTCCTTGTACCTTGTACCTTGTACCTTCTCACTGCTGACGCCAACATCTACGCAAAAACGCAGTTGTTGTGAATAAATAATCTATATAAGAAGAACATAAAATACGCATTCTCTATTGCAAGGTAAAGCTTAAGTGATATAAGATAACTTTTTTATTCTGCTGAACAGGTAAAATCAGTACATTCAAATAAATCTTGAGGATGGGACGCCATGGGTAGGAGAGATAGCGATACTGCGTTTCTCAGAGAGTATCAGAAAAAGGTCGAGCAAAAGATGAAGGAAAACGAAATATCGGTGATTCAATACTGGAAGGACCGACTCGGCAAGCTTGTTTCCATGAAACCTGAGGGGATTGCATCGCTCCAGCTGGAAATGAAAAAACTTTCCGATATGATGGAAAACAGGATAAGAATATTAAAAAAGGACCTGTAATGAAAAATATTGTAAATCTTCTCTTTGAAGTTGGCATGCTGAAAAAAACTCCAAGGTCAGGCTTTCAGTTCCTTGGTTCCGGTTGCGAATCCGTCGCTGAACACACGCTGAGTACTCTGTTTATTGGATACACACTCTGCAAATTAGAATCCGATGTGGATGAACTCAAGGTTCTTAAGATATGCCTTGTCCATGATCTTCCCGAAGCAAGAACGGGTGACATGAACTATGTAAACAAGAAATATGTTACTGTAGATGAAGAAAAGGTTGTCAGGGAACTCGCGGAACCTCTTTTTTTCGGAGATGAAATCAAGTCTTCTATATCTGAATTCAATGAAAAGAAAACGAAAGAATCTCTTATTGCTCATGATGCGGATCAACTCTCATTGATCCTTCAACTTAAAGAATACGGGGATCTTGGCAACAAGTACAGCAAAGAGTGGATTGAGTTCGCCACGAAAAGACTTTATACTGATACCGCAAAAAAAATAGCGGAAACAATAATGAATACAGATTCATCTGAATGGTGGTTCAAGGATAAAAGTGATTGGTGGATAAATGGAAATAATAAATAGAGACCTTTGCAGAATGTTCAATTTTGTTCAAGTTCAAGGAAGGCGAAAATTTTAACGGTTCGACTGAGCGTTCGACTGAGCTCACGCCGAAGGCTCGGCGAAGACCACAGGAATATATTGGATATTTCGAGGATTAAAATTTGAGTCTGACGCAGAAATTGGGCAAAAGGGAGCGTTATGCAAAGGTCTCAAATAGTTTCCATCCGGGAATGGCCCTTTTCCGGATGGGCTTTAAATAGACCAGGAGATACGAACAAACATGAAAAAGGATTTCTTGAAGAAGATCATAATTATATCAGTGATTTTACTAATGGTCATTGGGATGGCTTCCTGCGCCACTATTCCTGTTAATAATACTTCAAATAAGGAAAAGGCTCGTGTGCATGTTGATATGGGAACGGCTTATCTCAAATCGGGGCAATACTCACCCGCTCTCAGGGAATTTATAAGCGCGGGAAAGTTAAATCCAGGGGATCCGGAAATCCATTATTATCTTGGCATATCCTACTATGGAATAAGACTTGATAATAAGGCCGTTACTGAATTTAAAAAAGCCATTGATCTAAAATCGAATTATCCGGAGGCACGCAATTATCTTGGTTCGATCTACCTTAAAGAAGGCTTATACGACAAGGCGATAAAAGAATTTCAGATGACCATTTCTGATGAAATGTACGAAACACCGGCAATCGCTCTTAATAATATGGGATGGGCATATTACAAAAAGGGGGATTATAAAACAGCAATAGCGAAATACAATGAAGCGCTGGATAGAAATCCTCATACAAGTATATCCTTTTTAATTCAAAAGAATATAGGAATCGCATACCTCGCGGATAATCAAACCAACAAGGCCATACATCACTTAAAAGAATCTCTTCAGATATCTCCTTACATAGCCGAGACTCATTACTGGTTAGGTATGAGCTATTTGAAAAGGAAAGAACACAAAAAAGCCTTGAAGGAATTACTGGCAGCCGTTGAAATAAATCCTGAATCCGGATTCGGACAAAAGGCAAAAAAACATCTTGATTCGTTATATTGAAAAACCATATTTTCAAAGCATGCGCGGCTATTAACCCTTCGGTAATTGCCAACCCTGACTTTTCTTCTCTTGACAGCATTTGGAAATTACCCTAAGAGTCTGTCATGAAATAAGTAGAGATAAGAGAAACAAATAATGGCAACAAAAAAACAAAGGAAAACCAGAGAGGTTAAAGCCAAGAAAAAGAAGAAAAATACGAGGATCTTTTTCCTATCTCTAATCCTGACGATTACAGTAGGATTTCTTGTATTCTTCTTTTTATCCCTTTTCGATTATGTCTACCCACCGACAACGGGAAAGGACATGACGGCCCAAAAAAGGGAAAAACAAAAGGTTCAACTTTACTTTTCTGATTCCAATGAACGGTTTCTCACTCCTGAAGTGAGGTACATCCCAAAGAAAAAAAGCATAAATGGTAAAGCGGGGGAACTGGTGAAGGCCCTCCTGGAAGGTCCCAAAACGGGTCTTGTTCGAACCTTCCCGGAGGGGGTAAAATTCCAAAGTGTCAAAGTAACAAAAAATGGAACCGCTTATGTCAGCTTTGGTAAAAACCTTATAGGGCTTCATCCAGGCGGGAGTACCAGTGAGATTACTACAATATATTCCTTAACAAACACACTCAGCCTCAATATCCCAAATATCAAGAGGGTCAAGCTCCTCATAGACGGAAAAGAATTAAAAACGATAAAAGGTCATATCGATACAAGGCACCCCTTCATACTTAACAGAGAACTGCTCGCCCAGAGTTCAACGTGAAACTGGAGCGGCGTATAAATAATTCCCAACTGAAAAGAATCACAGACAGTTTACTTAAATGGCTTTAATTAAAAAACTCTCAAAAATCAGAAATATGGGCATCATTGCACACATTGATGCGGGGAAAACTACAGTCACAGAAAGAATACTGTACTACACGGGGAAATCCCATAAGATGGGAGAAGTCCACGATGGTCAGGCCATCATGGATTGGATGCCCCAGGAACAGGAACGGGGAATTACTATAACCTCAGCAGTAACTACCTGTGACTGGAACAATCATGAGATACATATAATCGACACGCCCGGGCATGTGGATTTTACAATGGAAGTAGAACGATGCCTCAGGGTATTAGATGGTGCGGTGGTAGTATTTTGTGCCGTCGGTGGTGTGGAACCCCAATCAGAAACCGTTTGGCACCAGGCGGATAAACATGGTGTTCCAAAAATAGCATTCATAAATAAAATGGATAGAGTGGGCGCTGATTTTTTCAGAACCATCGAAATGATGAAAGAAAGATTCAACTCTATCCCGTTGGCCATCCAGATACCTTTCTCCCAAGAGGAAAACTTCTACGGTGCGGTTGATCTGATCAAACAAAAACTTATTACCTGGAATGATAAACTTGGCCTGTCTTACGACCTTTCAGATATACCTCCGGACATATTGCCTCAGGCGAAAATTTATCGAGAGAAGATCATTGAGACGATTGCTGAAATAGATGACAATATAGCTGAAAAATACCTGGAAGGGATTGACATCTCTGAAAAAGAGATCATTGAATCAATCAGAAAAGCGACTCTTTCGCTGAAAGTTGTCCCTGTAATGTGCGGCACAGCCCTCCGGAATAAGGGGGTTCAACCTGTTCTCGACGCTGTTGTTGATTTTCTTCCATCACCGGAGGATGTTCCCCCCGTCGCAGGTTTAAATCCCCAAACGAGAGAGAAGGAAAAGCGTATCAGCAGTGATAAAGAATCCCTCGCTGCGCTCGCCTTCAAAGTCGCCATGGACGAAGGAAGAAAAATCACCTATCTGAGAATCTATTCCGGAAAGATAAAAATCGGAGAGGATGTTTACAATGTAAGCAGGGGGAAAAAAGAAAAGATTGCCAGGCTCCTCAAAATGCATGCCAATAAGCGGGAGAGGTTAAATGAGATCGGCGCCGGAAGTATCATAGCTGTCGTGGGATTGAAGAATACCTTCACGGGGGACACAATTTGTGATGAATCACATCCGATTCTTCTTGAATCCATAGAATTTTATGAACCCGTAATCAGTCAGGCCATTGAAGCAAAGACACCGGATGATCAGGAAAAATTGTCGTCAGCACTCGCAAAATTCATGGACGAAGATCCGACACTCAAGGTGAAATACGACGATGAAACGGCTCAAACAGTCATCTCTGGTATGGGAGAACTTCATCTTGAGATAATCATAGACAGGCTCATAAGAGAATATAATACCAAGGTAAACATCGGTAAGCCGAAGGTTGTCTACAGGGAAACAATAGAAAAAAGTGTTGATGTTGAGGGAAAATTTGAAAGGGAGCTCGGAGAGAAAAAACACTTCGGCCATGTCAAGTTACACCTGGAACCTAACAGGAGGGGTACAGGGTTAGAACTGTTAAACGCGACAGACGCAAATCTCATTCCCGATGAGTTCATTCCGGTTATAAAAGAAGGTATTCGTGATGCTGCGCTGACCGGTGTTATAGCGGGCTACCCCGCCACCGATATTACAGTAAGCATTACGGGGGGATCGTTTAAAGAAGGTGCGGCAACAGAATTGGGCTACAGGATCGCCTCTTCAACGGCATTCAGAGATGGATGTTCCCTGGCAGACCCCGTTCTCCTTGAACCAATCATGATTGTCAATATCATAACACCCAGCGAATTCATGGGGGATGTTATAGGGGATATTAACTCAAGAAGGGGAGAGGTTAAAAGCATAAATCACAAAGGCCCAATCAGTGAGATTACGGCGAGACTCCCCCTCAAGCAGATGTTTGGATATTCCACAGATCTCCGATCTGCGACACAGGGAAGGGCCAATTTTTCCATGCAGTTTCTAAGATATGACAAGAGTCAATAAAATAAAATTGTTAATCCAACACGATCATTTTGGAAACTCATATGTCGTTATACTCAGCACTAAGAAGATTCATAAGAGTTCTGCAAAAAGAACGCTTTTTTATAATTGCGTCATTAACAATCACTGTTATATTGTTATGTGCAGTAGGGGCATTTCTTTTCGAACATAATAAAACCGGCTCTTCAATTCATTCTGTATGGGACGGGATCTGGTGGGCTGTTGTTACCATATGCACCGTAGGATATGGTGACAAATTTCCCATATCCAGCGCCGGAAAGGTCGTGGCATTAGGCCTGATGATTTCCGGAATCGGTCTACTTTCTTTAGTTACAGCCACAATAGCCTCCGTTTTTGTAGAGCAAAAAATTAAGGAGGGAAAGGGATTGGAAACCATCAAAGAAAAGAACCACATAGTAATATGCGGTTGGAACCAGTATGCTGAAGAGGTTCTTTTATGGCTAAACACATACGGCGATGAAAAAGATCCAACTATAGTACTGGTTAATGAACTCCCCGTTGACGATATAGATGTCCTTAAACTCAAATATGACAAATATAACCTGCAGGTTATAAGAGGAAATTATGTTCATGAAAATGTCCTTTTAAGGGCCAACATTCGAAGGGCAAAATATGCCCTGATAATGGCTGATCTTTCCGGATTACACGCCAAAGAAAGGGCGGACGAACGGACAATCCTGGCAGTTTTGACTATAAAATCATTAGCTCCCAAGTTAAAAATTGTTGCCGAACTCCTTGACGGCGAGAACAAACCCCACCTGAAAAGGGCAAATGTGGATGAAATTATTGTAAGGGGAGAACATATGGGATCACTCCTGGCCAGTGCGGTTTCCTATCCAGGTCTCCCCAGGGTGTTCTCCAATATTCTTTCCCGTGATGATAAAAACAAACTCCGGAAAGCAGAAATTCCCGGTCAGTATATAGGCAAGACTTTTAAAGAATTATCAGAGTATTACAGAGAAAAGAAGAATGCCATACTGATCGGTCTTCTGAAGGAAAAAAAGTCGATGAAACTGGAAGATATGTTATCAGATGACACTTCCGTTATTGAAACATTCATCAGGGAAAAAATTATAGAATCAAAAAAAGCGTTGCTATATGAAAAGGAACAGATGAAGGTAAACATAAATCCCGATGATGAAGATATCATCACCGAAAATGATTATGCGGTCATTCTCAGCAGGGTAGAACTTCAAGCATAAAGATTACGAGGACAGGTCGTGGAAAAAGATATATCCCTCTTAAAAGAAACAACACTATTTGAAAATTTCAGTGAAGAGAAGATAAAAAAGGTGCTCAGTATTTGCGGAAAGGTAAGCTTTTCAGAAAATGCAGTCATCATGAGAGAGGGAGAAGTAGGAGATACCATGTATGTGATCCTCAAGGGCACTGTCGAGGTGGTCAAGACACTTGTATTGGAAGGAATGGATATGGACGAAGACGAAAAAGTCAGGAATAAAGTCTTCACAAAATTGACAGCAGAAACTCATCCTGTGTTTGGTGAAATCAGCCTTCTTGAAGAATCCAAACGGACGGCAACCATTAAGGCCCTGACAGACTGCACATTTTACGAAATAAAAAAGGACGATTTTCTGAGACTTGCTGAAGAAGACTGCGAACTCGGCTATCAAATCGTTCTTAATATAGCCAGAGTAGTATGTTCAAGGCTGAGAAAAGCCGACGAAGATGTGATTAAACTGTCAACCGTGCTGAGTATTGTCTTAAAAGAGTCATAATGTTATTGTGGAACGGGGATCGAACCACGATCCACGATAACCGAACTACGATTTTGCAAGGATGAGCCATGTATGATTTTTCCTACTCCACAGAAAGACTGCTCGAAGGATTTTTTCGAATCAGTACTTTTCTGACATCCCCATCCCGTGTCGATGACATTCTTCAGAAAATACTGGACGAAGTTGTAGATACAATGGGATTTCAGAGAGGCATCATCTGTCTTTTTGATGAAACAAATGAAAATTTAATAACTAAGGTTGTTAAAAACTACAATCATGAAGAGGCTGCAAGAGCCTTTTCTATAAATCTTAATATAAACAAACACGATTGTCTTGAAACGAGAGTTGCAAAAAGCGGTAACTATATCGCCCTTGAAGACTCCGAAACAGATCCAAGAATTACAGAAGCAGATCGCAAGATAACAAAGTTTTACAAGAGGGGTTCCACCTTTTATGCACCCCTTAAACTGGGATATGAAATCATCGGCATTATTTGCCTCTGGTCAAAGGCAAAAACGAAATTTACCGACGAAGAAATAAACACCGTTCTTACTTTTGCAAATCAGGTAAGTATTATCATACATAATACACGGTTATTTGAAGATAATCAGAAGAGAATAGGAAGACTGCTTATCCTGCAGGAAGCTGTTTCCCAACTTAATGCCAACTATGTTTTAGACAATATTCAGAAGATCATTATAAATAATGCCTTAAAAATTGGCGAAGCGGATAAGGCATTGATATACTTTTTGGATGTAAAAAAAGACATAAGCCTTATCAGTACCGGCGAAAAAGTCATCATAGATAAAGAAAAGCGGTATTTGTCAAAGATAGAACAAAGTATTATTAAAAAGTCTCTGGATACCGAGCAACATGTAATTCAGAACTCCTCTATAGATTCCGACACTACACCTCTTTTTGATGGTTATACTTCGGAAATTGCCATCCCTCAGAAAATAGCTGACAAGTTTAAAGCTGCCCTATATCTTGCCAGGAAAAAGGGTGATTTTCGTCCGGATGAGATCAACGTTCTGGATGTTCTGGTCAGTAATGCGGCAACATCCTATGATAATGCCATTATGCATTCCCTTCTCTCTCTTGAAGCAAAATCTCTTAAGACAAAGGTTGAATTGCTTGAGGAAAGAGAGGATAAGCTTCTGGGGTTTCATAACATAATCGGCAATTCCAAAAAGATGCAGGGCATCTTTCATGTGTTAAAGGAAGTAGCAAAACACGATACAAACGTACTGATTCAGGGAGAAAGCGGCACCGGCAAGGAGTTGATTGCCAGGGCTATTCACAGACAGAGTAACAGAAAGCCCAAGCATTTCGTCGATGTTAACTGCGCGGCCATACCTGACACTTTACTGGAAAGTGAGCTTTTCGGCTACGAAGCTGGAGCTTTCACAGACGCGAGAAAGCGTAAAACAGGACTTCTCGAGCACGGAAACAGCGGAACCATACTGCTGGATGAAATAGGAGACATGAACCATCAACTCCAGGCAAAATTTTTAAGAGTGCTGGAGGATGGTTATATCCGAAGACTCGGCGGAACAGAAAACATTCCTATCGATGTTCGATTTATATTTTCTACAAACAGAAATCTCACCCGCATGGTAGCCGACGGTTCTTTTCGAGAAGATCTGTTTTACAGGATAAGTGTTGTACCTATTACCCTGCCGCCGCTAAGAGAGAGAAATAACGATATCTTACTTCTTTCTCAGTATTATATCGAAGAATTCAATAATAAGTTCAACAAAAATGCCAGGGGGTTCACGAAAGAAGCGGAGGAAGTTCTCGTTAAATATTCCTGGCCGGGAAACGTACGTGAACTTAAAAATATCATAGAACGGGTTATGATCCTTCAGGATGTCGGCATATTCATCACACGGGACGATCTTCCCACCGAAATCAAGACTGCAGCGTCCCGGGAAATGACAATCCCGGTTGACGAATACCTCCCTTACAGTTCATCCTACCCTGTTGACTATAAGCTTTTGATCGATCAATTAACAATGAAGATTAAAGAACAAATACTTACAAGGACATTGGAATTAAGCAATGGAAATAAGACAGTTTCAGCACAACGTTTAGGCATCTCCCGCTATACGTTGCTCCGCGAGCTTAAAAAGTTAAACAAAACAGACGATTCCACAAAAAGAATTCCTCCTATCCAACCGTGAGTGCGATAGACGAACGCATTGTTCTGTTCCCGCACATCTCTTTACAGCCCTTCCCCACAGCGCTTCCCACATCTTAAACACGACCGTGCGGTCATCGCACATATTTTCTTTTAATTTGGTTAAATAAACTCTGCTTTTGTTGTTCTGTGGTTCGCCTTATCTTTCGATTCCTGAATAAGGTGTCTGTAACATATTGATAACACGGAACAAATAATTATGCTCTGTTTTGTTGGACATCTGCCTGCATCTGGCATTATACTTGCAACTCTAAAAATCAACAGTTGAGGTGGTAAATATATTATTGAAATCGTATCTTGATGAAAGGTTTGAATAAAAACAAAAACGAAGACAACATACTTATGCCGACACCTATAGCTGGAAACAAAGAAAAAGAACTAGATTTTTTCATATCAGAAAACAATAGTGATATGCAAAGAAAGTTAAGAGAAAAGGAAACAAGAAAAAATAAAGAAAGTGACGGTTTTTTTCTTTCCGATTATCCTTGGGAGGATTGGGAAGAGTAAAACATCACTACGGATTGCCTAGCGGTGGGTGGTTTCAAGTTCCCTCCTTTCCACCCACCGGCCCCCTTCACACAATCCGTGCAGTATTGAAATTTTACACTGTACGGTTTATATATCGCCCGGTGACAGGCCATATGGCCTGTCACTTTTTTTTTGGGGGGGAACCTGGAGTATAATGGATTAATGGAACAACGGGGGAAGATAAATTCAAGATGTATAATCATTTATGTCTGAAATTACACATTAAAACGAAAGTACACCATATCACCATCTGAGACAGTGTAATCTCTTCCCTCAATACGTACAAGACCTTTCTCTTTCGCGGCCGAAAGACTGCCCGCCTTAATAAAATCTTCATAACTTACAATTTCTGCCCGTATAAAACCTCTTTCCATATCACCATGTATCTTTCCCGCCGCCTCAGGAGCTTTTGTTCCCTTTTTAATTGTCCATGCCCTGAGTTCCGGTCCTACAGTTGTATAAAAAGTGATAAGTCCGAGCATGTCATAGCCGACTTTTATCAATTTCTGAAGTCCCGACTCTTCAAGCCCCAGGTCTTCAAGAAATTCTCTTCTTTCATCCGCCTCTAGCTCTGCTATCTCAGCTTCCATATCGCCGCAGATAGTTATGACCTTTGATCCATCTTTTTTCGCTATTTCCTCGATTCTTTCGACGTACCGACCTTCTCCTTTAAGAACCGCCTCACTCACATTGGCAACATATAATACTTTTTTAGCAGTCAGGAGGTGGAGATCTCCGAAGATTTTATTTTCTTCATCGCCAGGCTCAAAGGCGTTTCGCGCAACAACCCCTCTCCCCAGAGAAACCCGTATACTTTGGCACACCTCTAACTCTTTACGAAAAGCTTTATCTCCCGACTTCGCCAGCCTGTCAATCTTTACGATTCGCTTTTCAACTGCTTCTAAATCTGCCAGCATCAATTCGGCATTTACAATCTCGATATCCCGAACCGGATCGACTGGACCATAAATATGGGCAACATCGGGATTATCAAAACAGCGCACAATCTGAATGACAGCATCGACATCCCTGATATGCCCGAGGAATTTATTTCCCAGTCCCTCTCCCTTACTCGCACCTTTAACAAGTCCTGCAATATCGACAAACTCCATGGTGGTAAAAGTTTTTTCGGGAGGATGAATAATCTTTGCAATATTTTGAAGTCTCTCATCCGGAACATGGACTACTCCCACGTTAGGATCTATCGTGCAGAAGGGATAATTTGCAACCTCGGCTCCGGCCGCACTCAGGGCATTAAATATGGTTGATTTGCCAACATTGGGAAGGCCTATGATACCGCATCGAAAGCCCATAAGACACTCCTTTTACGATATTGTGATTGGTCTAAAAGATTACAAAAAATTGAAAGTAAATACTTTTCATAAACCTGTCAAGATAAAAACGAGGTATGGAGATAATGGAGTGTGGCGTAGCGTTGAATAATTACCAAAAAAAAGAGGTGGATTTCATCCACCTCTTTTTCATTAAAGACTCTTATTTCTCTTTCTTATCCGCCATAAATCATCCTGTAGACAGCCACGATCGCCGGAGCTGTAACAAGTGATACGACGGACATTAACTTGATCAGGATGTTCATTGACGGACCCGACGTATCCTTGAAGGGATCGCCTACGGTATCACCGATGACTCCTGCCTTGTGAGCATCAGAACCCTTACCGCCGAAATGGCCCTGCTCGATATATTTCTTGGCATTATCCCATGCACCACCTGCGTTGGCCATTAAGAGACCAAGGATCACACCGGTCAGCGTTGCACCTGCAAGGAATCCCCCAAGGGCATGTGGTCCAATTAACACACCCACCAGGATCGGCGCCAGTATAGCGGAAACACCGGGCACAATCATTCTTTTCAGTGCTGCTGAAGTGGCAATATCCACACACGCATTGGTATCCGGAGGTGTCGTACCTTCCATGATTCCGGGAATTTCCCTGAACTGCCTTCTGATTTCATTGATCATTTCAAATGCAGCGTCTCCCACGGCGGTCATCGTCAGGGCAGCCAGGAGACAGGGAATCAATCCACCAAGGAATACACCTGTGATAACATGTGCTTCCGTAAGGTCAAGGGCAAAATTCTCAAAGCCGGGGAATGTTCTAACTGTTGTGGTATAAGCCGCAAACATAGCCAGCGCTGTAAGTGCCGCAGAACCGATGGCAAAGCCCTTTCCGATTGCTGCCGTTGTATTTCCAACAGCGTCGAGACCGTCGGTAATTTCCCTGACCTGTGGAGGCATATGCGCCTGCTCGGCAATACCACCGGCATTATCAGCAATCGGTCCGTAACTGTCTACCGACATGGTCATGCATACTGTACCAAGCATTCCAACACCGGCAATAGCGATACCGTAAAGACCACAGGTAATGTAAGATACCCAGATTGCTATAGCGATAAAGAAAACCGGAAGAACTACGCTTTCAAGACCGACGGCAAAACCACTGATGATAGTTGTCGCAGAACCTGTCTGACAGGCCTCGGCTATTCTTCTGATAGGTTTACGAGCCGTGTAGTACTCTGTAACGGCACCGATCAACATACCGGCAACAATACCGAGAAGGACGGCCCAGAAGGGTCCGAGAGGACTGATGATCCCAAGGCTCTTCAGATACTCGGCAGACATCCCTGCAGTTATATATTTAACCACGAAGTATGAAGCGATAATAAAGAGAACTCCCGCGATATAAAGGGAATTGCTCAGCGCCGCCTGAGGTTTCATATTCTTGAGGAAGTTGAACAGGCCGATCCCGATAACCGACGCAAAGAGTCCGACAATAATGAACAACATGGGAAGCATCATCCACTTGATTGACATCCCTTCAATACCAAGGCCCATGGTTGATCCTATGGCAATGGCAGCGATAACAGAACCACAATAAGACTCATAAAGGTCCGCACCCATGCCGGCAATATCGCCAACGTTGTCTCCAACGTTATCCGCGGTAACACCGGGATTTCTCGGATCATCCTCCGGAATTCCCGCTTCAATCTTTCCGACCAGGTCGGATCCCACATCAGCCGTCTTGGTAAAGATACCACCTCCGACACGGGCAAAGAGGGCGATCGAAGAAGCACCCATGGCAAAACCATTGATTACGACAGGATCCTTATGGGAAAAGAAATAGAAAAATATACCAAGACCAACTAAACCGAGAGAGGCAACAGAAAGACCCATAACCGATCCGCCGAAGAAGGCTACTGTTAAAGCTCTGCCCTGACCATGAACTCTGGCGGCTTCAGCCGTCCTGGCATTGGAAAGGGTTGCCGCCTGCATCCCGAAGACCCCGGCCAGCAGGGAACCGATGGCACCTGACAAGAACGCCACGGAGGACATCCTGTTTTCCAGAGCGAAGAAAAGGATAGCAAAGACTATAACGACAAAAATCGCTATAATCTTGTATTCCCTCTTCAAAAAGACCATTGCCCCGGCATGTATCCTTTCCATGATTTCCACCATGACTTCATCACCCGGAGAAAAGGTCATCACATATTTATAAACTATGAACGCCAACACCAGTCCTATGACGCCCCACAACCACGCATAATTCACTAAAAGTTCCATAACCTACGTTTATACCTCCTTGCTTGATTTTTTTGTAACCCTTAAATTAAATTTATTCATTGCCGCCTGAGTGCCGGACGAAAGAACCTCAACCAGGGCATCATATGCCCTCGCCATAACATTGGGCAATTCCTTCACCTCTTCCTCAGAAAAACGTTCAAGGACATATCCTTCAATCATCTCTTTTTGGGCCGGCTTACCGATACCTAACCGAACTCTGACAAATTCCGATCCACCGAAATGATCAATAACAGAACTTAAACCCTTATGTCCTCCGTCACCACCACCTGCCTTGATCCGGATTTCTCTATACGGGAGATCCAGATCATCATGAACCACAATTACATCTTCCACATCTACCTTAAAAAAACGAGCCAGTTTTCCGACAGCAATTCCGCTCAGGTTCATAAAGGTCTGAGGCTTGGCTAAAACGACGGGAGTCCCGGAAATAACGCCCTTGCCAAAACAAGAATCAAATTTCCTGCTGCCAATATTAATATTTTCCCTCTGGGCCAGGGTGTCCAGCACAAGAAAACCCATGTTATGTCTGCTAAGAGAATACCTCTTCCCCGGATTCCCTAATCCAACAATCAGCCTCACCTGACTCCTCTCTCCGGGCTATGGTATTAAAGAAAAAAACTGCCTGTCCTTTTCTACTACTCAGTTTTGCTTTCTTCTCCTTCAGATACAGCCTCAGCCTTCTCATCTGTTTCTTCTCCGGGAGCTTTTTCTGCCATTTCCTCAACTCCGGCTGCAGCCAAAGCCGCTCTGGTCATTGTGACATTCGCGATTACCACATCCTCAGGATCGAGTGCTTCAACCCCTTCTTCCAGACGAATATCTTCGACCTTGACAGAATCGCCTACTTTGAGACTGCTGACATCCACCTCAATCATTTCAGGAAGTGCGGATGGAAGACCCGATATTTTTAATTCCCTCTTCAACATACTCAATTCACCACCTTCTTCTACACCGGGAGCCTCCCCGGTAAGGAAGATCGGCACATCAATGGTAAGCACCTTGTCCATCTTTATCTCGTAAAAATCGGCATGGTCGAGACTCTTTTTGAGGGTATTGATCTGTACATCCTTTAAAATAGATAGTTTTTCCGTTTTTTTCTCACCATCCGCTATGTCAAGCTTAACAAAAACGCTTTCTTTTCTTCCCTTTTCTACTACCTTTTTTAAATCAAACGATCTTACCGAAAGCATAACAGCCTCTGTATGGGAACCATAAAAAATTGCCGGCGTCAGTCCTTCTGCCCTTAACCGCCTTGAAGGTCCCTTTTTGGACTCTTTTCGAATCTGGGCATCTAATGTTATTGTTTCCATTTACTTCTCCTAAATAAAAAGTGAACTTACAGACTCGTTATAATAGATCCTTTTTACCGCTTCACTCAATAAATCTGAAATAGAAAGAACCTTGATTTGTTTGCAGGATTGAGCTTTCTCGTGCAGCGGGATTGTATCAGTAACTATAACTTCTGTAAGATTTGAGTCTTTTATCCTGTCAATTGCAGGTCCGGACAGCACAGGATGGGTACAACACGCAAAAACTTCAACCGCACCTTCTCCCTTGAGGGCGCTTGCTGCCTGAACCATCGTTCCTGCAGTATCAATCATGTCATCAAGGATAACGGCGCTTTTGCCCTTAACGTTACCAATAATATTCATTACCTCTGATTCATTGGGGGTTTCTCTCCTCTTATCAACAATCGCCAGGGCCGCATCGAGTCTCTTTGCGAAGGCCCTTGCCCTCACAACACCACCAGTATCAGGAGACACGACAACAATATCATCATTTAAAAGACTTTTTATATACTCAATGATTACAGGGGTTGCATAGAGGTTATCGACAGGAATATTGAAAAATCCCTGTATCTGTCCGGCATGGAGATCAACAGACAGAACACGGTTCGCTCCCGCCGTAGTGAGAAGATCAGCGACAAGCTTCGCTGTAATCGGCGCCCGTGGAGTGACCTTTCTGTCCTGTCTCGCATAACCATAATAGGGAATGACAGCGGTAATTCTGTCGGCAGATGCCCGTTTCAGCGCATCTATCATGATGAGAAGTTCCATTAAACTGATATTTACAGGGGGACAGGTAGATTGAAAAACAAAAACATCCATTCCTCTTACATTTTCATCGATTTCAACCCATGTTTCTCCATCGCTAAATGTTGATACCTGGGCTTTTCCAAGATTTACACCCAGCTTTTCACATATTTTCCCCGCGAGGTTTAAATTAGAATTCCCTGAAAATATTCTTATTCTCTCAAGCATTTCAATTCTTCTTAATATCGAAAATTGGCTGGGGCGGGAGGATTCGAACCTCCGAATGCAGGAACCAAAGTCCTGTGTCTTACCGCTTGACGACGCCCCAACAGAAACCAGTATTCGTCAAGACACTGTTTTACTTATATGGAGACCTTTGCATAACGTCCCCTTTTGCCCAATTTCTGCGTCAGGCTCAAATTTTAATCCTCGAAATATCCGATATATTCCTGTGTTTAAAATTTTCGCCTTCCTTGAACTTGAACAAAATTGAACATTCTGCAAAGGTCTCATATGGAATGTGCCGTAAATACAGAGCCCACGTTTGCCTTCTTTAATTCTTCCGCGGCCTTCAGGGCAGCTTTTTCATCAGCAAAGACCCCGAAAACTGTCGGCCCACTGCCTGACATCAAAGAACCAAGGGCCCCGTATGCCATGAGAAGCTCTTTAATTTCAAACAAAACAGGATAGTGTTCTAACGTTACTTTTTCGAGATCATTAGAAAGCTTTTCTGAAACTTGAGACACTCTTTCAAGTCGGGGGATGTTATATTTTATTACCCCCTTTGTCAATCCCAATTTTAAATTTTCATAAACCTTTTTTGTGGAAACTTCGAAGCCCGGATTAACAAGGACAAACCACATGAAGGGAATGTCTTCCGCGATCTGGAGACGATCACCTATGCCAAAGGCCCATGCAGTTTCTCTAAAAATAAAAAAAGGAACATCAGCTCCAATTTTTGAACCTATCTTCACAAGATCCTCTTTACTGCACCCACATCCAAGCATCTCATTCAATGTTACAAGAGTTGTTGCTGCATTCGAACTTCCACCACCCAGACCCGCCGCTACGGGTATTTTCTTATTGATTGTAATTTCCACACCGGAAGAATACGAAACATAAGAAAAAAGGGCCTTCGCGGCCCTGTAAACTATATTATTCTCATCTTCGGGTAGTGAGCTTCCCGGACACTTCACTACTATGTCATCACCTTTATGAGAAAATCTCATTTCGTCATAAAGACTTATTCCTTGCATCAGTGTGGCAATATCATGATAGCCATTTTCCCTTTTCCTCAATACTTTAAGGATAAGATTTATCTTTGCCGGAGACTGTTTTACAATCATTTTTCCTCAGTTTCTTTGATATACTTCATCCTTAATTCATAAAGGGATCCATCCAGCAACTTCTGCTCGTAGTCATCAAGGTTTCCTGACGTTTTTTCTTTTAGTATTCCCAGAATATCTATGGTCTGCTTCGCCATGGGAAGATTCTTGACCTTTTCTCCCGACGCGGGGTCCCGTAAGTCGCCAAAGTGAAAAAGTGCCGATGTATATAGCGAAAGCACAAAGCTCGGGAAATTGATTTCCTGCGGCGGCATTGTTTCTTCTCTTACCCTTCCTCCGGGCTTTTCCTCTGTTTTTTCCTCTTCTTTCGCCTCTACTACCTTCTCTTCCGGTTCTTGCTTCTCATCTTCCTGCAGAGATTCCGGACGCACTTCTCCCTCCTCAGAAAAGATTCTTTTGTCTTTTACAGAAAAACCCTTTTCTTCATTATTTTCAGCCATTTTATATTCCTCCGGGTGATTGAGTTTCAAGTTTCAAGTTTCAGGTTTCGGTTAAAACTCCGAAACCTGGGTTTTGTTAGCATAATGGCCACAAAATGTCCAAGTGATATAAAAGGCAAATCCACCGCCTTCTTGCCGCGTTATACGAGACCTACAGTCGAACGATTAGATCTGCTTCATGCTTCTCAATTTCTCTACCCTTTTTTCAATCGGCGGATGAGTACTGAAAAGATTAGCAAAGGATTTTGCCGTCAGAGGATTCACGATAAACATATGCGCCGTTGAGGGATTGGCTCGCATGGGAATTGTTTTCGAAGCATTCGAGAGTTTCTCAAGGGCACCCGCCAGACCATAAGGTTTACCTGATATCCGTGCCCCACCCTCGTCGGCAAGATACTCTCTTGACCTGGAAATAGCCATCTGTATTAACATGGCCGCAATTGGTGCAAGGATAGCCATGAGGATCAGGCCGAAGATTCCTCCACCTTCATCATCATCACCGCCTACTCCGAATATGGCAGCCCATTTTGCCATACTGGCCAGCATCATAACGGCCCCGGCCAGCGTCGCCGCAATGGAACCGATAAGCATATCCTTGTTTTTAATGTGGGTCAGTTCATGGGCGAGAACACCCTCCAGTTCATCCCTGTTCAGTATCCGTAAAATACCCTCGGTCACAGCAACTACGGCATGCCTTTCATCCCTTCCCGTTGCAAACGCATTGGGAGTATCGCCGGGAACGATATAAACTCTCGGCATGGGAAGACCTGCTCTGAGAGCCAGATTCTCCACAATTGAGTACAGTTCAGGCGCTTCACCCTCCGAAATCTCACGAGCCCGATACATCGACAAGACGATCTTATCGGAAAACCAGTAACTCCCGAAATTCATTACCATTGCAAAAATAAAGGCAATGACAATGCCCTGTTTTCCTCCAAAATACCCCCCTATCAGCATCAAAAGGCCTGTCAGGGCACCGAGCAGAATGCCTGTTCTTAATGTGTTCATTTATCTATCCCCTTCAAAATAATTCTTAATTCTTAATTTTAAATGTTTAATTTAAAATTCATTTTTTTTAAATGTTATCTTTCCATCGTCCGTAACGTCAACCAAAAGCAGATCTCCTTCAACAAATTCGCCCTCCAGTATCTTCATGGCGAGTTCATCTTCAATATTTTTTTGAATAGCTCTCTTCAACGGCCGTGCTCCATAGGTAGGACTGTAACCTAACTGGGCTATGTATTTTTTAACCTTATCCGTCAGATCAATAGACAATTTCCTGTTCATCAGCCGTTTTTGAAGCAGTCCTGCCTGGATATCGATAATTTGATCAATATCGCTCATGGTCAGTGATCTGAAGTTAATAATATCATCGATCCTGTTCAAAAATTCCGGCTTAAATGTTGCTCTCAGGACTTCGATAGTCTTTTTTTGCCTCTCGTCTTCACCTATTGAGAAATCCTGTATCCATTGTCCTCCCACATTGGAGGTCATGATATTTATAGTATTTTTAAAGTCTACGGTGCGGCCATGACCGTCAGTCAGCCTTCCGTCATCAAGAATCTGTAACAGAATATTAAACACATCCGGATGGGCCTTCTCTATTTCGTCAAACAACAGCACCGAATAGGGTCTTCTTCTCACGGCTTCTGTCAGGTATCCACCTTCCTCGTATCCCACATAACCGGGAGGGGCACCTATAAGTCTGGCAACAGAATGCTTTTCCATAAACTCTGACATATCTATCCTGATCATAGCCTGCTCATCGTCAAACATGAATTCCGCAAGCGCTTTCGCTAATTCCGTTTTTCCAACACCTGTCGGCCCCATAAATATGAATGACCCGATCGGCCGGTTCGGATCCTGCAATCCCGACCTGGCTCTTCTCAATGCATTGGAAACGGCATGGATAGCCTCATCCTGACCAATAACTCTTCGCCTTAACCGTTCTTCCATGTGCAATAGCTTTTCCACTTCCGTTTCCATCATCCGCGCAACAGGGATACCGGTCCAATTTGCGACCACTTCCGCGACATCCTCCGCATCGACCTCTTCTTTGAGCATTTTATTTTCTTCCTGGGTTTCCGATAGTTTCGCGGATTTTTCCTCCAGTTCTCTGTTCAGTTCTACCAGCTTCCCGTATCGAATCTCTGCTGCTTTTGCCAGATCTCCTTCTCTTTCGGCATTCTGTTCAACCGTTTTCAATTCTTCTATTTTTTCCTTAATCGTCTGTATTTCCTTAATGGCTTCCTTCTCATTAGACCACTGTATCTTCATAGTGTCTCTGGACTCTTTCAACGATTCCAGCTCGTTTTCGAGATTAGAAAGTCTCTCTTTGGAGGAGTTGTCCTTCTCCTTTTTCAGGGATTCTTTTTCAATTTCAAGCTGGACGATCTTTCTTTCCAGGGTATCTATTTCAGCAGGAAGACTGTCAAGTTCAATCCTCAAACGAGAAGCCGATTCATCGATCAAATCCACTGCCTTATCGGGAAGGAACCTGTCTGTTATATAACGATCTGAGAGGGTCGCAGCCGCAATTATGGCAGAATCCTTGATTCTTACACCGTGATGAACCTCATAACGCTCTTTCAAGCCCCTCAGGATAGCAACCGTATCTTCGACAGTCGGCTCCTTTACCATAATAGGCTGGAATCTCCTTTCGAGGGCAGCATCCTTCTCGATATATTTTCTATACTCATTCAGCGTCGTAGCGCCTATGCAGCGTAACTCTCCTCTGGCAAGGGCCGGCTTCATCATATTGGAGGCATCGACGGCACCTTCGGCCGCTCCCGCTCCAACCACAGTATGTAACTCATCTATAAATAAAATAATCTCTCCCTGAGCGGCTTCCACCTCCTTGAGTACAGCCTTTAGTCGATCTTCAAACTCGCCCCTGAATTTTGCCCCGGCTACGAGAGAACCCATGTCAAGACCCACGACTCGCTTGTTTTTCAAGCTTTCGGGAACATCACCGTTGACGATACGCTGTGCAAGACCTTCGGCAATTGCGGTTTTGCCCACGCCCGGCTCACCAATAAGAACGGGATTGTTTTTAGTCCTTCTCGATAACACCTGCATGATCCTTCGTATTTCCTCATCTCTGCCTATGACAGGGTCAAAGGCGTCCTTGCGTGCGAGCTCGTTGAAATCTCTCGCAAATCGTTTCAGGGCCTGGTACTTGTCTTCCGGATTTTGATCTGTAATCCGCTGGTCTCCCCTGATATCCACAAGGATCTTAAAGATGTTATCCTTCGTCACCTCCGCACGCAGGAGTATTTTTGCCGCCTGGCCTTCTTTTTCTCCTGCAATGGCTATAAGGACATGCTCAACGCTTACGTATTCATCCTTCACCCTTTCTGCCTCGGCAAAGGCAGTGTCCATAATATTCTTTAACCGAGGGGTTATGTATCTTTGAGCGGCGCTTCCACCTGAAACCTTTGGCAAACCTTCTAATACCCTTTTTAGCTCAATCTCAATTACTCGAGGATCGGCGCCAAGTTTTTTCAGTATTTCGGATACAATACCCTCCGGCTGTTGAACAAGGGCCATAAGGATATGTTCTGTATCAATACCCTGGTGACCATAACTTCTCGCCAGGTTTTCAGATTCCTGGAAGGCCTCTTGAAGTTTCAAGGTAAATTTATCAAATCTCATATCTCCTCCTGGTTTTTAACTCACGGCCTTATCTATATCTACGACTATCTTACCATTTTTGAATATCCTGACGGTACCTGTCGATTCTGATATAACTATTGCGATGGCATTCGTAACACTCGTAATCCCTGCGGCTGCTATGTGCCTGCTCCCAAGACCTTTGGGAAAATCCTTGCCTTCAAAGGCGGCACTGAGGTGTCTTCCTGCCGTCATCAGAACACCATTTTCTTTTATTATAAATGCACCGTCCAGGGCCGAAAATTCCTTAATCGTATCTCTCAAATTATGGTCGAGAATATTCCTTTTTTCCTCTTCATACCCCATAAAGGGATTAATGATCATCTGTCTGGAAAGTTGAAGTACCGTTTCATCGTCCCCGAGAATGAAAATGGTCCCTACGGAACGACCCTCTCTACCCTGAGCCGCCAACTCCAGGGCAATATTCAGGACGGTCTCGAAAACTTCGGGATACACCCCCTCAAATATATCAGAGACGTTATCTGATGTTAAAATCTCAAATTCTTTACCTACATCAACAACAAAGATACTGTCCACATATCCAAACCTGGGAATACCGGTAAGGCAGACAACTTTATCACCCTTTTCAAAGTAACCTGCTGAAATGCCCTTAATTATGGCAATTTTTATCTGGCTCATACGTGTAAAGTTCACATCCGGAATTTTAATTACTTTTCCCAAATGTTTGATATCCTTTGGTAATTCGTCATCCCCGCGCGTGATTAAAATAACTTCGCAGTGGGGCTTATCACTTTTCCCCCAGGGTATATCATGAGCAACTTCACCATAGATCAATATAGCCCTTGCATTTATCTCTCCTGAAAACTTACACGCAAATTCCATGATCATTTCATTAACAGAACTCATGCAACTCTCCTTTTCGGTTAGGATTTATAAATCATTTCCTTAAATCTATACCTAA
>Ga0209121_10001246_pt1 | contig 26705 bp, 24 predicted proteins | sample Cruoilmetagenom3_FD_187292 | JGI IMG/M metagenome (GOLD analysis project Ga0209121, IMG submission 187292) | Oil polluted marine microbial communities from Coal Oil Point, Santa Barbara, California, USA - Sample 3 (SPAdes) (version 2) | ecosystem: Environmental > Aquatic > Marine > Oil seeps ...
GGCTTACCTTGTAAATTTCAATTTCCTGTATCTTGTATCATGTATCAAAAATCATGACTATACAACTCCATCACCTCGTATAAACCACCTTTATTATATATGTCCTAAGAAACAGTTTTGTCGCATGAGGTATTTAATTATTTATTTAGACATCTGTTCCATTGCGATAATAAGAGAAGGAAACCTTTTCATAGACTATTCCAACTTTATCGCCGGTATCCAGTCTGTGTGAACTTTCCCATTTGCATCCACAAACGATGTGCACGTAATTGCCCCTCCTGTTACATCTTTGCTTTCTGCATGGATTATCCGCGGATACGAGCCTGTTGTTATGGTGTAGTTGTATGTCTCGTCAGATTCAAGCGTGAATGTCTCACCGAAAGAAATGTTATGCCAGTCGCCCTGGTATCCCTCCCACTGACCACTTGCTATCAACGTATCGTCTCCATATAATTCGATGGATACTGCGTGCCCTCCTGTTCCTTCGCAGGGATAGGTGTACAGGGTGCTTACGTTGATGTTACCTGAAGGTGTAATTGTACCGTTGTGTGTGCCGGAGATGCTTGGCTATGTCCCGGGACCTGTATCAAAAGTCGGTAAGTGCATTCCAAACATATAAAATGCGTCTCCACCACAATCCCATGATGATGGAGCACCTTGCCAATAGTAGATATGCCCATTAGCAAACCCCAATCTATTCCCAACGTAATAACCTATTGGACATGGGATAGGCTCTAACTGCTCCCAGTTGTTGGATGAAATACTGTACCTGTAGAAATTATACCCCGGGTCTTCTAAACAACTTCCCCCGCCAAGGGCAAAGATGCAATCGCGGTATTCACTAAACCAATCTCCAATCCAGAGTAAAGATGCACCATCGCCCACTCCTTCACTCTCTGGTATAGCACTCAAATCATCCCAACTCTTCGTAGGAATATGAAATCGAGCAAAATCTTGATTTGCATTCCTTTCCTCCCATTCCCCCCGCTGTGCATATAAATGTTCTCCACCCGTCCAGACCAAAGCAGCCCCGTCATCGGTAGAAGTCCAATTAGGGTTAAATTGTAGCTCATTCCATGTATCATTAGAAATGTTATAGCAAGCGAACACTGATTTACGGTCTTTGTTACCCGTTATTGCATAAATATATCCATCGTAGCCCGACCACGCAATAGCATCACCAGCTCCTTGAGCGTGAGGTGTATTTGCCCGCCGTACCCAGCTATCATTTGTTATACTGTACCGATAGAAGAGGTTACGGTTATCATCCTCCGCTTTATATCTTGCACCGAGCAACGCATAGATATAATCATTACTATTCCACGCAAGAGCCGCACCATTTCTAAATGCTCCGGTTGGAAGACCTGAAGTGCTCATCGAGTCCCAAGTATTGTCTTCTGGATCGTAGCACCAAAATGCAGGGGCCGCATTAATGTTATAGCATCGGGCGATATAGATACTCTCTCCCGTGCCCACCATTGCTTCTCCGTAACCTCCTGCTGCGGGTGTATTCGCTTTCTCCGTCCAATTGCACCCTAGTTCTGGTTCTGTTACAGCATAACTGCTACTACTGCCATCTAAGGGTAATAATGAGGGGGCCATTACTGCCAAGGCTAAGAGAAATACCAGACCAACCACCACTGTTGCGAATTTTAAATTGCGACGTGACATAACAACTGTTCATAAGATTAATCATAAGAGTATATAATATTTTGGGAGACATCTCTTAAAGACATATATTTAATACATGTCGCAATAAATACAGGATTAACATGAATGAAGTTGAAACCAACATCCTACGATACCTCATAAAAGAGGATTGGCCTGTTACAACGGAAGGGGTCGCTAAAGAATTGGGTATAGCCTGGAATACTGCTCAAGTTCATCTGTGGAAGTTAGTAAGTCAAGGCTTAGTCAAAGGGAAAAGAGTAGGCAGGCAGAATCAGTGGATGGCCACGGACGGTGGTAAAAAACTTTTAATGCACTCTCCGTAAAAGATATCAAATCTGTTTCTTTTGAATGGCTGCCCGAAAATCTTGTAGATGATGATAAAGATTCGGGTGTGAAGCGCAAAGATTAAACTTTTTTTATGGTATCTGTTAGGTCCAAGGTTCGCCGCATACTGCGCAAGAGCATCCCGAAGTTTTAGGTGGTTCTTAACACGACCGCTTCTCTCTCCAAACAGAAAATAGCTGCTTTGTGGCACTTCTATAGGCAAGTCAAAGTGCAAATTATGTAGCGAAAGTGTGCATGCTTTTGATACTGTAAGCATTGCCTGCAATCTAAAAACTGCGCGCACTTCATTTGCCGCACTTAATACTCCCCTTTCACCCTATCGTTTCTATTAGCTGTCTTTGCCTCGTGGTCCCGCCCTATTTCCATTCTCACTATTCCTTATTTGATCTTCAGTCATTCTCCCTACTCAACTCTGTTGAGTCGAACTTCCCCTATAGAAATCGTATCAACGCTCCAGAGCTTCACGTCATGAAATTTCGCAAGCGAACCGGTCTGCGACCTATTTCATCACGCCTTGCTCTTCCGCTCCAAATTCATTATCCGCAAGATTTCCGAGTCGTGCACGCACGACCAAGCCCTAAAGGGTCAGAAGACTTGCTTTCCGTATCCAACAGGAAAAATAAAAAAGTGAGTCACTCCGAGTTCGAAGCGTATGAAAATCTGCCTTCAGCAGATCAAGCCCTTTGGGTTTCAAACGCATCAAGCTCTCCGCTACTTCAATTAAATCGAGTTTAACCGAATTAAAAGTTTGCTACGGCAAACCAAGCCTTCGGTTTTAATTCCGTTAGACTCTTTGTTGAACAAGGACAAGGAACAGGTTTGAACGAGTTAAAGAAGATTAAAATCAAAAGCCTTCCGCAAGCTCCAGTCTTTAGATCGTAGCCCTTACAGGGTTTAATCCTCATTAACTCTTTGTCGAAAAGGACAAGGGACAAGGATTCTATTCGATTCCCCAACGAAGTTTTCTGCGGAAAACCAAGCTCTTCGAGTTCGCTACGAAATCTCTCCTCTTCTTTATATTCTCGCAGATTACTCCTTCCGTCCTTCCACTCCCTCCCTCATTTCATTCACTCCCTCGCTCCACTTCTCCACTCGCAAACTGCTCACAGTACCCATCATAGGTCGGTTTTAAGAATTGAAGTCTTGCAGACCAAGCTCCTTCGGAGTTCATTTCCTAAAACTCTCTCAGCCGATTCTTTATTACGAGTCAATATAGATCAAAGTTCTTTACGCTTCGCTCCTCGCAAGCTCCTCGCTCTCACTACAAGAACCAAGCCCTGAAGGGTTTGAACTACATTAACTCTCTTGTTGAACAAGGACAAGGAATGGATACCTTGGTCGAGTCAATATAACTCAAAGTTTAAGACCTCCGCAAGCTCCAGTCTTAAACCAAGCCCAAGGGTTTGAATTACATTAACTCTCTTGTTGAACAAGGACAGGATAAACAGGACAATCGGGTAGAATTAAAACACCCCAAAATCAAAATCACAATCCTGCAAGCAGGACTGATGCCCTTCGGGTTGTATTTTGACAAGCCCTAAAGGGTTTTGAACTATATTAACTGCGCTTTAAAGGTTGAACATCATCGAATAGAAATCGTATAAACGCAAATCGGAATGAAAAGTATTAGAGTCATTACATGCGCTCCAGATTCGCAGTTGAATTGAAAGTTTTCTGCGGAAAACCAAGCCCCTTCAGGATTTCAACTCAACTCAAATCCTCCGCTTAAAAGGGATTCCATGCGCTTCACCTCCGAAATCAACTGAAAGTTTTCTGCGGAAAACCAAGCCCTTCGGATTCCAGTTGAATTCGGAAGTGCCGCTTAATCAATGCAATTCAGAATGAGATCGTATAAACAGTACGAAAAACATTATTAGCGCACAGCGCGATTATAAAGTTTTTCTTTGGCTGAACAATCATCATCGAATAGAAATGTATAAAGGGAGAGGAGAACCCCCCTGCAACCCAATTGCGATCAGCCCGGTTCTCCCTCCCTCATGATGTCACAGAACCAACAGATTTTAAGACATCATTTCACCCTCGCCTTTCCCCCGGATCGCTTGACATCGTATTAGCCTTCCATCCAATTAACTTTTTTTTCATTCATACCTATTGCGCTCTCCTATGCCATCAAAAGAATAGAAAAGTATAAACGAAGTCGGTTGTAGCTTTAATCCGCAAGCGGTTAAATCCACAAGTTTTCGATTTTGCCGATTGCCGTCTCTCGCAAAGCCTCTGTGAAGAAGAAGCAAAATCAAAAACCGCTGCGGCGCCGACCTCTTCCCCTGGCAACTACAAGAAAAGGAAATCAGGTTCCGCAGGCAGCCGCTTAGGATCTCCCGTTTTTTAAGAACTCAAGATTTCAAGCGAAGGATCGCTCGAAATTTGAGTTACAAATAGACTCCACAAGTGGAGAATGTAAAACGGGCACATCCACGCTCGTTTCTGCCTGCTCCACAACGCAACATCACAAAAATAAACTTGGAGTGAGGGTAAAAAGGGGGTGAAGAAGAAGCAATGAGAAAAGCGGAAGAAGGAAATGCTTGTGTGATTGGGTTTGATTCCCAATTCCTCAAAGAGGAGAAGGAGGAAAAAGAAATGCACACGAGCAAACCTCTGTCCCCCTCCGTATTCCGTTATGTGATGGGGGCATTTAAAGGCAGTGGCAAGACCTTAGGCGAGGTTGCCGCACAGGCACGACAATTTGAGAACGAGATGAACGCCTGGATTGATATGGTAAACGCAAAGGAGGGCCAGGAATAAAATGGCAGGAAACGATTTAGCAACGGAAAGCCAGATCCGGAAATTATACGCAGTGCTTCATTCGCTGGGCATCGAGCCAAAGGAGTTCAAGAAAGAGAGGAATATAGCGAGCTATGAGCGATTGACAAGGCGGGAATGCAGCGATTACATTACCGGGCTTGAAGAGCAGGAAGCCACGCTTAAAGGAAACGTAGAAGAGCAGAAAAGCGAGCCAGAACAGCCAAACAAGCAAGCTGGTCTTAACAACCCAGAACCTGAGACTGCACACATAGAAGCCGAAATGCCCAAACTCGGTGACGTTATGCAATTTGCAGCAAGGGAAGCTGTGAGGCTAACAAAAGAGGAAGTCGAGGGGCAGATTGATAACCAAGGGCTTGCAGGATTTGTCAAAGACATTGCCATCTGCATGTTCAGAGAATACAGGAGGCAGGAGGAGCGGGCTTAAGCCTGCTCCTTCAGAGGTGAGCGAGATGGTAAACAAGGTTTACGAGATAGTCACCGAGCAGATTTTAAAACTACTTGAGCGAGGCGTAGCACCTTGGCAGCAAGAATGGAGCCTTTCCGGCATACCCCAGAACTTCGACAGCAAGCGACCATATCGAGGCTTTAACCTGATGTATCTCTGGATGTTGCAGCAACTCAACGGCTGGAAAACTCCTTATTATTTGACGTTCAACGGAGCGCAGCGCAGAGGCTGGCACGTGAAGAAAGGAGAAGCGGGAAGCTTAATAGTATTCTGGAAACTCTACAATACGACCGAGGCAGACGAAGAGAAGGAGAAGCAGCGCCGGGTCCTTCGCTACTATTACGTTTTCAATCTCGACCAAATAGAGGGCTGGACTGAGCACGATTTACCAACGCAGCAGCAGGACAACGCGCCCATCCTTTCTTGTGATGACCTTATCCAGCAGTTCACCCAGAACCTTCCAGAGATACTAACCGGAGCCCCACGATACAGGCCGAGCACCGATAAAATATTCCTGCCTCCTATAGCGGACTTTAAAGCACCCGAGCACTATTATAATACGCGATTCCATGAGACAGTCCACAGCACGGGCGCGAAACAACGATTAAACAGGCCGGGGATTGCAGGGGATATTAATTTCGGTTCTGAGACTTACAGCTTCGAAGAACTGATTGCAGAGATAGGCGCGGCGTTCCTAAGCGCGATGAGCGGCATATCCGGCAAGGTCATAACAAACAACACGGCATATATCACCAGTTGGCATAGCAAGCTTAAAGATAACCCAACCTGGATTGTTAAAGCAGCGAGCCACGCGCAGAAAGCAGTTGATTTTCTATTACCGCTGGGGGCGAGCAAGCAATGATGGACGCAACCATGCAAGAGCTTGAGGACAGAATCGCAGAGCTCGAGGAGGAGAACGCTCTTCTCCTCTCTCGACTCGAAGATGCAGGGGTCCGGTGGTAAAAATGCAAACCGTATTATGTCAGTCATTCACAGCACAGCCGATGCCAACGGTAGAAGCGCAGAAGATAACAGCCCGGAAAGAAGCAGCAGTTGAAGCAGCCCGTGAAGAAATACAGGAGGAGATTGTAGAGGCAACGCAGGAGATTCAGAGACTACAAGAAGAACTGCAAGATGAATGGGACGAGTTGGAAAGGTGCGAGCGCGAGGAATACGATCTGGAACCTGAGCCCGGCAACGATGTAACTTTTGATGGCATGTTGCCAACATTAGAAGAGGATTTCAATGACCGAAAAATAGAGATCGAGGCAGACATCCGAGCTTTGGAATGCGAGATCGCAGAGCTTGAAGCGAAACTGAGGAGGTTATAAAATGCTGCCCAATGGTATGCAAATCCAGAAAGCACCGGGGTTCTTTAAATGCCACTTAAAATGATTGATTGCCAGGACTGCGGTGAGCCTATCGTTATCTGGGATAAACAAGCCCCAATATGTTACAAATGCCAGCAGAAGCGCGAGAAGGAAGCTTATAGGGCTGAAAAGCGCCGACTCAAAGCCGTGAAAGCCACCGGGACCATATATGGGCTTGACCAATGGATTTAAAAATATCACCTGAACAATTCGGCAGGCTGAAGAAGCGGAGAGAAGTCCCAAAATCATTCGCATCCGAGTTTGCATTCCCATTCTCTCTGCGTTCGCCCCAACCTAACAATGTGCGGATGCCTGCCTTGCCTCGCCCACCCTCGCGGATACTAATAATATTTGCTGTTAATGCCAGTGCCCCGCATTCTTGCTAATACTATCTGTATTCGTCACATTGTTACCCTCTATGCCTTCTATTCTACTTTCTTGGTCGCATTCGCAGTTTACTATTCGCCTATTAGTTCTGTTGCTTCTATTGCATCTATCTACGTTTCTTATTCTTATTTTTTTAGGGGACTCAGTCGCCCCTTACCCCCGAGTACCGGACTTAGAATAGTTTTATATATCATCCTGCCGTAAAATGTTAGTATGCAACAACTTTCATCGGTTCCTTCCTCGGAAAAGGAAAAGGTGAAGATAAAAAATATAGTTGCGAAATCAGCCTTCCTTCAACCGTTCTCTATTTCTCGATTCAGTGGTCTTTCTCTTGATACCTCCAACCCTTACCAACCCCGTGTCCGTATTGCTTATGGTAATGTTAAGTTCTCGGTCCTTCATTCCTGGACGGTCATCGCACACGCAGCCTCTTCTGTTTCTCAATCTATGCGCAATCTCATGGAATTAGCTCCGTTACTTCCTCATTCCTCTTATGATCCTTCTCCCCCTCTTTTTAATTCTGCTGAACATCACATTAACCCTCTCGTTTTTTACTTTAATGCAGATCGCAAGTTAAAACCACGCAGTACCGCTCTTATTTTTCATACTGGCAATGCCACTCTCACCGGTTTCTTCTCCCTTGACGATTTATCTGCACGTGCTTCTCAACTCTCTTCTCTTATCGCTCAAATTGCCAAAAACCATCCCGCTATTTTAGAGGGTGAATAATATGACCGCTCCACTCTCCAGACAGAAAATAGCCGCCTTGTGGCGTGCCTACAAGCAACGCCAAAGTGACAGTTACGTGGCCAACACGTGTTCAGTTTCCAGGTCTACCGCTCGCAAGTATATCCACGAGCATAAGTTCGCAGAACGACTCGCTAAACTACAAGAAAGAGCGAATGAAATTGTCGATGACGATCAATCCCAATCTCTTGCTAATACGCTTAAACCGCTTGCCAACTCGCGTGCGCTTCTTCTTGACCAACTCTTAGCTCATATCAAAAAAGGTATGTTAGAAGCTTCTGTTTCTGACCTTGATAAAATCATTCGGCTTGAACGTTTCCTCCGAGGTGAACCGGAATCGCGGACTGAGGATATCGGCACCTGGAAATGGCTGGAAGAGGATGATGCAAAATAGTGTAATGTAATGAATAAGGGCACTAAATCGTTCCGATTTTTGGCGGGTAAATCTGGTCACTAAGCGCTTGGACAGCTTTACTCCGCCACCGTGCCTTGACGTTACCCCGTGCACGAATTCACTGCCGCTACGCTCTCTTCCAGTATTCCATTAAGTAGAACTGGTTCCACCTCACTCTCTGCAATAACACTCAGGAGAGTGATGCGAAATGAAGAGGGATGATGGGAAGGATTTTGAAGATTGGTTGTGTGGTGGTGGGAAAGCTTTTTGGTTGGATTTGATTAGTGATTTAAAGTGTTTTATTATTGTTTGTATTATGTTTTTTGGTTTATTTTTGGTGGTTGAGCTTTTGTTTTAGCTTACCTTTTGTTTGCTTACCGTTCCTGGTCTTACCATGGTTGTTTCTTTACCGCAGTATCTTGTAGAATTTGGTTATCGTGCCTGTGATTTTCAAATCTCATTCGTGCCTGTGCTCGTAGTCCGCCAACGTCATCAGGTAGCATGTGGTATGTGTGCTCGTAGTCCGTCAACGTCATCAGGTAGAATATGGTAACTGCAGCCGTAATCGCTCAACGTTTTACGCTCGCATTCGCTAACTGCCCCATCGCCAGCCACCACATCGCAAATATCGCAGTTGTCACTTTGTATGTAAAATCTTGCCCTTTCAAACTCGTTTTTTTTCACCAACCCTTTCTGTTTTACCGGCATTGCTCTATAAGCACTGCCAATTTCCCCAGTCCATCTATGTTCTGCCATCCCCCATATCTGATACTGGAAATATTCGAACAAGCCCCTTCTCAGTGCTGAGCAATCCACGCTTTTAACATCCACAACCACTATATCTAAACAGGAAACTTGGAAGCCATTCTCAATGCCTATAGTGACAAATGGGCGGAAGGTGGGGCGACTTATCGTGCCTTCAACTGCGTATACCTGCAAACCCTTTTGGTGCTTATGGTGATTACAACAAAAAAATAAAAGAGGGGTTTTTGCTTTTCCCCTTTCCTCTAACTATTTTATTCTACAGCTTCAAGGATGTCTTCTGCTTTTACTGTCTTCCTTCCAGCATGCTTAGCGAGTGCTACGGCTTTTTTGGCTATTTTCGCGCCTTCTGCCTCTATCAGTTCCGCCAATTCCGCAGTGGCTTCTTCGCTTACTCGCTCCGCTCCTGCGTTCCTAATTATCTTAGTTACCGGTGCTTTTGGTAGTTCAGCCATTTTTATCACTATGATTAAGTAATGGGGGAGTATATAAGCTTTTCGGGATTTTGGCTACTAAAACATCGTTAAAGTTGATTGAATGAGTGTATTCTGGCTCACTTCCTAAAGTGAACCTGCCCTTTGTTGACGAGGATAAGAAGAGGAGAAGCACGAAATACTCCCCATCCAACCTATTCCCTCTCATCCTTCGTAACTCTCGCTCCGATTTGCGATATTGTCTCTTTTACCTTGTCCTTTATTGTACTCTCAGAAACGCCCTCTGCAGATTCAATATCGATCTCCATAGTAAACTTGAAACCCCCCACCTCCTTACTAAGCGGCATGAGTACACCCCTACTCAAATCAGCGATCTTAGATGAAGAGATGTCTTCTATCCTCAAAGATATTTTTTTGTAGCGTCTTTGACCTGGTTCAGGTTCTGGACGTGGTTCCGGAGTTGGTATAGCCCCTAAAGCTGTTCCTGGTTCTGGAACTGGTACTCCTACAGGTTCTTCTCCCTTACTTTCGATTCTTGCCAGGAGTTCCGAAGCCAAACTCTTTGATAGCAGTACTTCTCTTTCTTCCAGAGAAATAGAATTTGTCGGGATATTGGATTTAAATTTCAGTGTGTCGGTATCAACTTCCTCGCCATCCATGTATCCAAGCCCGAATGCCCCCTCTGCGATCCCTTGTTGGATTGACCGTCTAATAACGTCTACTGATTCAGGAATAACAAATAACGGATCTTTGTAAAATTGGTCACTAATAACTTTTGTCTCAAGCTTGTCTTTCCCTTCCATGAACTTATTTACGAGGTATCGGTAGTGGAGATTAGCAACGATTTTTTCCCTTGATTCAAGCTCCCTTTTGTACCAGTTTGAAAGGCTCTCTTTACCTACTGTTGGTTGACCCAGCAGAATCTTTTCTTGGCCCACTACAAGAATGTTGTACATTTTCCGGGCATTGTATGAAAGATCATCACTTATCCGCTTAATTCTCTGTCCGATTTCCGCGGCTTTGCTTCCTAACCCAAATTCTCCCCCTGTTTTGATGTCACTTTCTATTTCCCGCAGTGCAAGTAAGGTTTTAATTTCCTCTTTTAACGCACCGAACCCTGCAGGATCAGCCATCGCAAATATCAGGGGGTTTTTATATGTTCTAAATGTGTTACCTTTCTTTTCCAACCAGTTCTGTGGCGTATCCTCCGGTTCATTTGGTTGTAGAATCACCAGTTTAATTTCTTTGTTGTCCGGTATGTCCTCAGATTTAGTTGGCCACAAAAATGAAAGGAACGCATTCCCCGCTTCTTTCTGAAGTTGCTTTCGCATTTCCTCTTTGTAGGTAAGGTTATAGAGCTCCTTTTTGTCAAGTATCATTCGGTTAAGATTCGGTATCTTTGAGAATCGATAACTTTCGCCCTTTTCGTTGAGATACCAGAGTGTCTTATCCAACCGTTGAAGAACCTCCGTGACCATCGAAGGAATGGTATCCTTATGCATTACGGTAAATTTGATATGATCCAGCGTTGCACCCTTCTCTGATTTGTCACCTGAAAATGAATAGAAGAATATTGATGTGGATATGCGTTCGGCAAGGTGTTTCCAGCCTTTGTTTTCACTGTCAAGAGCGAGTGCTTTTGCCTCGTGTCCCGAAATGTCGGACCCGATTATGCTTTCGTACTCGCTTCCGATATGTTTAAGAAACTCCTGTCTCACTGATGGTGCATCTAATCCAATATCAGAGGGTAGGATAATGTCTATGCTCTTCTCTTTATTGTACAGGTCTTCTATCACATGGGCAAGCAGTCTCAAAACGCCCCGCGTCCTCTGGAATGAAGAAAATGTTCCCCATTTTTCATACAGTATGTCAATAACCTCTGGATGAAATGGATAAGCGAGTTCCATCTTCCTTTTATAATTCACGTCCCGTGCTTTTGCTGGGAGTTCATCCTTATGCTGCTGGTATAAATCAAAATAATTCAGTATGATACTGTCCCGCAGGTCTCGGCTCTTGATACTTGAGAATAACCGCCTTTGAATGATTGAATATATCTCCTCCCCTTTCACGGGTGTTTCAATCGATTCTATTCTTCCGAATATCTTTTCTAATTTTGCGAGCGATTCTTCATCCTTTTCTGTGTAATCTTCAAGATAACTCGAAGGGAGGGTTACAATGAGCATGCCATTTGGGAGCGAAGAGACCGTCTCGGTCAATTCTTGAAAGAATGCAAATGTCTGTGAGCCTAAATTTGTATTGCGGTAGTCAACGCCCCGTGCCTTTGTGATATACTCCAAAACTTCGTCAAACAGTAATATGAACGGTTGTTGCTGCTCTAAAAATTCTCGCAACTTTTCTTTTCCCGGGGCTACCATATCTGCATCATTTTTCTCGAAGAAGTGGTAGCCTTCCTTACCTGCTAATTGGTACGCTATTTCTCCCCAAAGAGTCCGTATTGTTAACCCGTCTCTGATGTTCCCCTCATCAGGATTCAAATCTGTCCCAACAATCGCTGAGACCTTTGCCTCTATATGCGTTATGCCCTCTGGCAACTGATTCGCCACCTTTTCGCCGTTCTTCAAGTAATGATATATCGCTATGAGTGCGTGTGTCTTTCCTCCTCCAAAGGGTGTCTTGATCTCGACAACCGAAGAGCCCCTCCCGTTCACCAATTTGTGGTAGACCATTGAAAGCAGGCTATTGAGTCCGTGTGTTAGATAGGTCTTCTTAAAGAATACTTGCGGGTCGCCATACTCCATAGGTGCTCTTCCGGATACTACATCTCCCAGCTTTGCTGCGAATACAGCCGCATCGAAATTACCGTCTTTTATATCCTGGTGCGGTTCCACCACATCATACCACGTTGTCATCTTTCTTAATAACCTCCAAATTCCTTCAATTTGGTTTGAGCTTTAGGCACCTTAACCTCTCCCCTTTTATAAGTATCTATACCTATCAAGAACCCTTCCAATAACTGCTTTTCCTTGTTGCCGTTTAATAGTGATTCTGCTACTGCCTGGCAGAACTGCTTGAATGCAGGATTGTCTGCATAGCCAGTCTTGGCAAGAAGCTCAGCAAGTTCCTCTTTTTTGCCTTTCTCCCACAACAAAAGGCATTTGTGCATCACATCCACCATACTTTTTATTGGGTCTACGTCACCGCGTTCTTTCGGTCCCATGACAGAAATCTTTGAGCCACTCTTTTTTACGAAACCGCCTGGCCCCCATAGTTTTTCAAGGCTTACCCCACTTGCGCTGGCTAACTTTCTGGCATCATCATATTCAACGGTGTTGTCAAGATAGGTCCAGCGATAGGCAAGATAGAACTCTGATTCGTTATCAATCTTAGATGAAGACGCATCTGTAAGAAGTTTCCTAACGATGTAATCGGTAGATACGGATCGGATATAATCTAATAGCTCTGCGGTAGTAACCTGCTCGCCAGATAACTTCTCTACTCGTTCATACTGGCTGAAGATCTCCATCCCCGGTCCAATAGCAGAGATGAAGAAATCTCCACCTGCAATGCCTTCGTTCCAGAATTGCTGGAGTTTTGTTTCGACTCTTTCTTTAATTTTGGGTTTAATCTCGCTGTAAAAACCCACCTTTTCCCTTTCAGTTTTTCGACATATAATATAGATCGAAGAGGCTAATACGGCTATACGATATTTAGCTCCAAATTTTCCGGTTCTTTCAGTGTGAATTGGCCATGATGCAGTTACAACAAGCCCTGCTTCTACTAACGAATTTAATAGAGTCTCCCAACCGGATGTTGTTTTGTGTGCATAAACAATTAGAGCTATTCCACCCAGTTTTAGTGTTCTTTGTATTTCAATGAATGCCTTGGATAGAGATCTCTCAAAAAAATTCTTTGCCTCTATTTTACTTCTATGACGACTAGTATTTGCAACAATTTCTTCATTTTTTCGAATTACAGGTGAAGAGAAAATATCGGGGAATATATCTCCAACACTTCGTTTTAGCCAAACATAAAAAAAATCAGATATTTCCGAGTAAATAATATTATCATAATATGGGGGATCTGTCAACACGGCGTCAAAATAATTATCGGGATAAGGAAGGGAGGTTGCAGAATAATTTGTAATTGATATAGTTCGTGGATGGTCGCTAGTAAGTACCTCTAAAGTTTTTATTGTATTTTCAATAGTAGCTATCCAGCTTGCACCTTGTGGATTAAACACATTGGATTCTGCATAATCCCATGTCATAGCCAGAGATTGCTTCCCAAATGTGTGTACAACGCCACGACCTCCGGTTACATTTAATATGCACAGTGTTGTTAAAAAATCCGTTATTCTATCAAGCATTATAGCCAAATAACCTATAATTGATTTTGCAAATTCCTCCTTTTCTTTAATAAATGTATAATCTGATTTTGAAATGTCATCTAATATTTTACTACTATACTTTTTAATTACTTCTAAAAATGTAATAAGTGCAAGCTTTTGACGTGGATTAAAAAGATCTTGCCAACTAACGATACCATATTTAAGACATCTTGTGCTAAGAAGATCTTTAAATTTTGACGATGGATTAATTTCTTCGTCTGGCAATGGCGAATCGATCCATTTCCAATTTTCGATTTTTTTATAGAGTTCTCTCTCTGCTTTTCTGAATATCTCAATGTCAGTATCAGTTGCCACTTTATATATCTTTCCGCTATGTTTAACGTTATAATAAATAACAATAAGTAATCTTTCACCCATCGTTTTTTCTTGAGCAAGTTTGGCAATTTCTTCAGGTCTTAGGACTTGACCACAAAACGGACATTTTGATTTAGCCCCGGTTATAGTACCTTGAGAGGGATCAAAATCGATTTCATTGTCTTCTTGAATTATGAAATTTATCCTTTTCTCTTTTTCGTTTATTAGAGGTTTATAGGCAACATTTCTATTGCTCTTTTTAGATAGCCAATACTGTTTGATAAGTGGAATTTCTCCTCCACAAACAGGGTTCTGACAGCGGATGGTGCGTGCCCATAAATAACATATTGGCGTAGAACCCTCTTTATTCAACGGATAAAAAACCCCAATTTCTTCTTTTACCTCTTCTAATATTATTTTTGCCCATCTTTCTAAGTAATAAGTAAGCATATTGACCTTTTTGCTTTCTCCATCTATACCATTTTTCTTATCCGGATTTGGAATCATCACGCCGAACTTCTGTGGCCATTCCAATGTGGCCTTCTCAATGAACACGGCAACAGGATTATAATCACTGGCATAAGTTTCGCACCCCAGCCTGAGAGCTTCTAAAGGTATAGACCCTCCACCAGCAAAAGGATCCAAAACCCTTGGTGGTTGATCACCCCACTGCTCTTTTATCATCTGCTGCGCTTTTATGATGTATCCATCATTGCCGTTCTTAACCGCTTCCCAGGGTGTAATCTTCTTGATTAGTTCGGTTATTTCTTTCCTCTTTTCTAGGTCATCAGGTAAATCAATCAATGCCGCAAAGTTCGTGGCTCTGCTTGAAGCTAAAGGGCGTCTTGCCCACCAGATATGAAGCGTAGAGGGATGCCCGTGTCGTATATTCTTCTCGCGTGCGGATTCTTCTGATATTTCTGCCAATGGCATGTCCCATTCGATGAAACGTTTCTTCAATTGCGTCCCTCCTGATCGGTTGATAATTCGCCACTTTCTATTTCGTTTGACCCCTTTATGACCCCTTTATGACCCCTTTGACCCGTTTGTGGCCCCTTTAATTTATAGTGAGTGCCTTTTCCGGTCTTCCCGATCTGGACGATTAATGCTTTTGAGATCAATTCATCTAGGTCTCTCGTTGCTGTTCTTTTGGAAACGTTGTTAAGGGACTGGTATGCCATATTTGTAATTTTGCCTTTTTCTTTAACATACATCACTGCTTTTATCTGTCTCTCATTGAGTCCCAGCGTGGCCAAATATTCTTCATTATATGTATCTTTATGTAACGTTACCTGGAAGCCTCCGTCCAATTCTTCAAACACGGGCTCCGGGAAACCTAATTCATGGCATTTGTCAAATATTCGCTGTATCCCGCTACCATAGTTCTCGATAAGCCCTGTATCATAGAAGATCATCGCAATCAACTTATTCCTCGGGATTGAATTATGATTTGGATCCACGAGTCTTTCAATCGACATTCCAAAGGGAAGACCGCCTGGATTCCCGATGACAAGCCGGTCATCAAAGATCTTTATCTGAATCTGTGCAGGGGATGAATAATCACGATGACAAACAGCATTGGTCACAATTTCACGAATAGCATCCAATGGATACTCCCAAACCTCCTCGCGTTTTGCCTTTCCCGAGATCGAATACGACAGCGTGAGCACCCGCCGCATATACTCCATGACCTCCTCGACCTGATCGATAATTGGAGCCTCCACAACAAAGTCGTCCACGATTGTAGAAGTGCCGCGTATCTTCCCACATTTGACCTTCGCCTGCTGAGGTGGTCTTTTCCCAAAAGCCAAAATGGCAGCCCATGTGGGTGTCTCATCTTGAACAATATCCAACTTTTCCAGCAGGCTCGGTAAGTCTTCATCGTCTCGAAAGTGCCGTCTACCCGTATTTTGTGCTCTCGACACATACTCATTCACAAAGTTAAATTCGATGTCATCAAGAGTACCAGTAGGGCATGGTGTAGCGTCCCAGGTCGTGCCCATAGATTGTAGATGCATCTCAGAAATCTCGGTAGGAGGCATCACCCTATTACTGGTACCCACGCGTCTATAACATCTCCCCCGAATAGCAACCGGTTTTAACGGATAATCCTTGATTGAAATAATCACTACAGTACCCCCCTTAATGTCCGTAGATTGAACATCAGGGATCAGAGTAGGTTCAGAAACTTGTGATATTTGATTTGCCCAATCTTTAATTGTCTCGTTGGTAATTGTGGCTCCTACAATTACGTCTCTGCTTCTAACACCAACAAGAATTAAACCACCTCGCGTATTAGCAAAAGCGCCGGCAGTTTCGACGGTTTCGTGGTCGTAGCTCTCCTTGAACTCGAGCGTTTCCGATTCATCTTGGTTTATCAATTCCATCAAATCAGTAGTAGAGATAATCATTAGCTCACCCTATTCGTTAACCGCTCCTTGGGTATTATATAACCAGTGGCATAGATGTCCTCATCCACTTTGAATGCTTTTGCAGGGTTCTGGATTCTCTCAAGTTTTGGCTCAGACGTGCCTGCAAAAGTAACAATATACAGCCAGTATTTATCCTGGAATCGTTTGGCTTTCTTCCATTCATTCGCCGAAATACGGATAGCACCATCTTGTGCTCTCGCCTTTGCCTCTATGTACCGTATATCTTCAAAGTTACCGTCCTCGCCGTACTTTACGGAGCGAATATCGAAACCAAGGTTTTCCGCATGAACATCTTCAGGAACCCAACCTTCCGCTCTTTCATAACTCATCGAAACATCCATTCCCACTTGTTCAATTTCGTCATCGCGGCTCATATCAACACCAGCAGGTCTTTCCACTCCGGGCTTTAAACGACTCATCGGTAATACTGCTGCCGCACCGATTATCTTAGGCTCTGAGACGGTTAACTGCGTTTCTAACTCTATCTCCTCTACCAACTTTTTATGTTTCTCATCGAGATCCTCTTTTCTACGCTCTTCATTGCGAATTGCAATGTTCATATCTTTGCCTTCTTCCAGCTCCTGCTGGTAATGGAGCAGTTTGTCGTTTGATTCTTGGAGTAGATAATCGAGTGATCGCAAGCCATATTTCCGCTTTATCTCTGATTCTTTCTTTCTTCTTTCTTCTATCTCCCCCCTGTACGGGAACATTATCTCTGTTACGACATACTCTTCTATCTCGCTTTTCTTGCTGAACATACGCTTCAAAGTTTCATCGAGAATAACATCATCGGTTGGAGCAAGGTCCCATATTACTGACGGATTTGTCTTCTTGAACTCGCCTTTTACGTTTTGAAATACACAAAATATTCTTTTACCTGCAATTGCCCCTAAACCGTCAGTCAGCTCCCCCTCAACAAACCACAATACGCCTTCCATCACATTGGTTTCATCACCAAAAACAGCAACCGCTTCTGAATAACCCATACTATCAAGTGCCGTTTGATTGACTGATTCCAATAACGGATGCCCTGGTGCTACATATTCATAGTTTGAATGTGTCTTAGCCCCCTCTTTATCAAATGTAATCTTAGCATACACTCGCTCGACTTTGCCATAACGAGACCTGAAAGTATAGTCCTCATTCAATTTCCGAAGTTCAAATGGGACTGATTTAATCCTGTAAGCCTCTCTTTCTTTATCATATCCCCCACCAAATCGCTTAAAAGCCCTAAGGAAGTAATCCTCGATATACTCGGGCATTAATCTATTCTCATCCGCTTCCTGGATACGCTGCGTAATCCCCGAATAATCTATATGCCGCGTTGCTAAACTTGTCGTAAAAATCTGTTCCATCTTCTGCTTCAGTTCTGTTGGGTTTATCTCATCGACAAGGTCATAGATCTCTTCCATTCGCCTTTGTCCGGTAATTGCATCCCGAAAAATATCCTCAAGTGTAGAACCAGGTATAACCGCACCAATGACATCAAACACCCTGTCTGAGCCAAGCGCTTCTCTCATACTATCAAGCTTATCGAATAACCTATCTAAGATCTGACCTTCTCTTGTATCTTTACTTACCATATTGTAGATAAACACTTCCCTGTCCTGCCCATATCGGTGTATCCGTCCCATCCTCTGTTCCAACCGGTTTGGATTCCAGGGTATGTCATAATTTACCATCAACGAGCAAAATTGCAGATTTATACCTTCACCAGCAGCCTCTGTTGCCACCATGATTTGAGTTTCATTCTTGAACTTGTGTTCAGCTTCAATGCGGGCATCCATGCCCATGCTACCATGTATTGTATTCACTTTGTAGCCCCATGATGTCAGCTTTTCCTCAAGATAATTCAGAGTATCTTTGAACTCGGTAAATATCAAGAGCTTCTTCGTCCCAATATTAGAAAGGATTTCGTCTCTAAGCTTCACCAATTTGCTTTCAATCTCTTCTGCTCTAACCGCCTTTGCACAGATTATGAGCTCCTCAATCTTTGCAATCTCAGCCTTCACATCATCAATATTTTGCGCTAAAGTCAGGTGCATAAGTTTCTCTTCAATCTTCCACCGTTCCTTCTCTTCCATGTCTTCAAGGTCTTCCTCTGTGAGATGCTTCACTGCCTCGTAGTCTCTGTCCTGCTTGATTTTGTCCGGTAATTCTAACAATTCCTCTAATCTTTCCTTCCTTCTCTCCAAAGAGCGAAGTATCGCATGAGTGCTTGAAGTTAACCTCCTCTGGAGGATCATCATTGCAAAGGTGATTGATCTGTTCTCCTTAGCTCTATCAAAGTATTCCTTAACGTAGGTGGTCACCGCTTCGTATAACTCCTTCTCAGCTTCTGTAAGAGGAAAACTGACCGTGCTAACGTGTCTCGGGGGGAAGAGCTTGTTACCTTTGAAGTCCTTCATGTCCTCCTTCAATCGCCTAACAAATAGAGGGTTCTCTTCTTTTTCGATTGACTCTCTCAATAAATCTGTTTTAGAAAAAAAACCGGGTCTGAGCAGGTCTAAAAAAAGTCTGAAATTTTCATCGTCTCCACGATGGGGCGTAGCTGTTAGGAATAATAGATGTGTTGCTATTTCCGAGAGAATCTCACCCACTCGGTACCGCTTCGTCTTATCAACTTTTGGACCCTTTCGCGTTGAGTAGCCGTATGCAGACATCTTATGTGCTTCATCAACCACAACAAGGTCCCAGGAGGATGCTCTCAATTTCTGGGCTATATCGTCTTGTTTGAGAAAGTCTATGGATGCAACACAATGGTTATGTGTCTCCCATATGTTCTGACCCCAATTGGATTCCATCAAACTGCGGTCCACCAAAGTGAAATTTGTGCCAAACTTACTCTTCATTTCCCGCTGCCACTGATATTTTAGATGCCCGGGCGCAACGATAAGCGTGTTCTTTGCCAGATTTCGATACTGTAGCTCCTTTATGACAAGGCCAGCCATTATTGTTTTCCCGGCACCCGCATCGTCTGCTATGAGAAATCTAATCTTGGGATCCCGTAGAACATAAGAATAGACCGCCTCGATCTGATGGGGAAGCGGATCAACCTGAGATACATTCACCGCAAGCAGTGGGTCAAATTGATATGCCGCTCTCAATATGTTTGCTTCAATCCAGAAGAAGAAATCTTCGCTGTTCTTAGAGTACGCAAAGGCATCTATGGTCTCAACACTAATTTGTTCGAGCTGAGCTTCCGAAATTCGGAGCGGTTTGTAGGTACGGCTGTTGAGCAGAATCACTTCAAGTAAGAAATATCCCGCTCTCCTTTCAAATTTTTTCACTTCTGCTCGCTCGTTCAAAAACGGTGCAGAAATCACCTGCCCTTCAAACAATTCCATTTAAATCACCCCCGTTATTTCAGTTGACGCTATTAGAAGCTAATCAACTGCGCTTACAGTTACGAATGTAGATTTTAATAATCTGTTCACCCATATAAGCTTTGCCGAATTTTTGTAAAGTCGAAAAGCTATTCGTAAAAAACCGCATCTCCTCTGTGCGCACCTCGCAGCCTAATCCGCCAGCTGGTGAAAATCCAGTGCTCTATCCTCACATGGTCTTGCTGGCGGGGAAATAGGCTAGCTAAGCCGAATATGGGAAAGATGACAACTAAAAAAGAGATACCACAGGCGAAATTGCGTACAATGCAGCGGCAACTCAGAAAAGGAAGTGCGATTATGCACACAGCCAAATTGTCCGCTGTTTTTGTACCGCATGGGCAGTGACCCTAAACCAGGAAGAACGTTTCAAAATCGGTCTTCGGGAAGTAAGAATAAAACGAATGATGCGAAAACGCGGGCAGGTGGAGAATGATATTCCAACCGAGATAGTCCAAGTTTTAAGACGATGGGTAAGCCCCACGTGCGCCCCATAATTTTAAGATAGGATTGGGTTGGGTTCTATTCAACTCATATCTATCATCGTTGTTTTACTGCTGGCTCTTATCATCACCTTTTGACATATAATGAATTTGCGGAAACTATAAAAAAAGTAAGCCTACCTTATCCCAGCATTTGCCAATACTTCTGTCTCGTTACTGCACGCCTCGCAATTCGCAAATATTCCGCCTCGTCGCGTGCATCGGTTTGCACCGCCAATCGCATTGCACGCCTGCGGACAAACTGAAGTAGGCTGAGGTTGTGCGGACCAACCGCTGCAATCTCTCTGCCTCAGTCACTCCAATCTCTTCAAATTCAAACTCAGGATCCATTCTATTGGTCATCTCCGGAAAATTCTTTTGCCTGTCTTCGGGTCATACTGCTCGCCCCGTGTCAGCTCAACACCCAACGCAGCAGAAATTATCGAGGAAGCCATCTCTTCCTTTGTCTTCCCTTCCTTCTCAGACTGGTGACTTAACGCCTGATAAGCCTCTTCGCTGATCTTTATCGTTCTTTTCATATTAAGGCTCTGGATGGAACTTTTACAAACTCACCATGATCTTCTTGTGAAATCTCAAGCTCTCCTTCCTGGATCATTCTGTCTATTGCTACTTTCACTTCCCCTCTCTCAAGTCCCTGGTCTTTTGCAATGCGATTTACTGAAGCCACAACCATCGCTCCACGTTCATCATGGTTTGATACGTTTGTTACAAAAGACCTGATTAAGGTTTTCAGGCTTTCCTCCCCATCGTTCTCCCCTGATAATCTCGGTGTATCTCGGATACCGTTTTCACCTTCTTTATTTTCTTTTTTAGAGTCTTCTGGTGCTTTTGTTTTGTTATTTTTTATCTCGGTGTTCTCGGAATACCCACTGAGATACAACTCTTTACCTGTTATAGGGTCAACAATTTTAATATCGTTTTCGGTACCCTTTTCCGAGATTCCGAGATGAGAATTTCCATTAACCAGCCTTATACATTCCTCTAAAACGTCTCTAGGCTCTTTTAAACTCTGCATCCGAGTTATTCCGATTTCTGAAGGGTTTGTTAACTCACTTTTAATGAAATATTCGTTTTCCTTCCCCCTTTTGCTTTTTGCGAAGTATCCCTTGTCGGTTATGCTTTTAGCGAGCCGGTAACACGTGTCAGAAGGAAATGGGAGCTCCATAGAGATTTGCTTTACAGTAACACCATCCGGTATTTTTTTTCTATCATCCAAGTCTGCATTGATATAATCCGCTTTGTTTTTTGATTCCCGTTTTTTTACTATATCGTAAACATCATGTTCTTTCCTCGTTAGCTCGCTTACAGTTTCCGATATGGCCGCTCTCCCTATCCGCATCGCAACAAAGAGGTCAACAATATCTGCAACATCTCTGTACTCCGGTGGTTTCTGGTATCGCCTCAGTATCGCTATTTTCTGTATGAGCTCACAAACCTTTTCAGGGCTTCTTCGAGATTCACTTCTTTTAAAATCAAAGAGAACACCGAGTTTAGGTGCGTATGGTATCTTAACAAAATCTGGTATATCGTCGCTCCGTGTTAAAATATCAAAAGCACAGTTCCAAACCTCTATCTCTTCCTCACTGAGTACCTCACGTTTCTCTACAAAATCCCTTAATTTCTCGGGGATTACTTTTTCCGTTAATTCGTGGCTATCGTCAGTTTGAAAAAGCCATCCCCCGCTCGCTAATGCACCATCAAAGGTTTCATCATTGGTGGTTATCACGATAGTCTTTATTCCTACTTTTTGCGTTTCCGTTTCCATCAATCCCGTTTCTTTGCTTTTGTATGCGTATTCAAACTCAAACCCGCCGTCGTCTGACCGCATAAACCGCATCTGTCGCCCTTTTTCACCGCTCAAATCAGCTTCCGGTAAATATAGCATGTCAACTTCTTCTATGTCTTTTGAATACCGAAACCCGGCAGCCGTTAGATAGCCTCGCCCTACGTAACGAGCACCAGTTAATCGAAGTATCATTTTTACCATAGTGTCCTTAACCGTGGCATAGCCCCCAAAGACATAGTTAATACTGTCCCGGTCCATCATTCCACCTGCGATATTAACCGCCAGGTGGCGTTTGGTTTCTTCTTCTCCGAGAACATAACGAACCTTTTTAATTCCCGGCATAAACATTCCCTTCCTCAGGTCTTCGCCAAAGTCGAAGAAAAACGCCGGGTTGTTAACCAAAGTCCATGCTTTTTGTTTTATCTCTTCGCTATATTCCTTTTTCTCTTCTACTTTTTCTTTCTCTTCCTTCCGTGCTTTCCTCTTTCCCTTCTTCTCTTCTTTCCTCCTCGGGCAGCTCTTACATTTCTCATCATTCCAATTGAAACATTCTCTCAGTCTATCACATGTTGGCGGCTTTAATTCGCCATTTTTTACTTTTTCTGCAGTATAGCTATATTGGTATCGCGATGTTTCCTCATCATAATCTGTACATATCGCAAAAAACATCTTACCTTCATCTTCTTCAATACCTTTATGAACCATCAAGTTAGCGATTGCTAAGCGCTGCTCATGTGTCAAATGCCCTTTTTTATTAGGAAGGCTTGCCTTTAGGCATGGATAAGTAAGGAAGTCATAACGCTCTTCTAACTCTTCTAAGAACTTGACGAAGTCCTCAATAATCAAATCATCTTTCGTGACATCTACATCATTTACAACTTTATATTCACCGATGGTTCCATCATAACGCTCAGCTTTTCCATAACATGCAACATACTGTTTGCCATGTATTTCGGTATGCAGTGTATCTTTGTATTTATCTACATTCCTCGGGTTGCTTGTAGTGAACAAAAACCGTCCACCACCGTTCACTGTCTCTACTGTGAATGTATTCAACCTTTCACCAAATTCCTTTTTCGCTAAAGGATATACCCAAACCCAATCAATATCTATCTCAGTTAATCCATTGGAACCTGCAGCATAGCCATAATTAACAAATTTATCCTTATGTGGCTCATATATAGCTCGAATAATTTCATCCGTTTGCTCTTCCGCCCCACACCATTCTTGCCATTTTTGAATTAGTGGTCTTTTCTTTGAAGTTCCAAATAAAATATTGAATCCGTATCTTTTCCTTAACTTATCGCTGAGTGCTCTCTCTAATAGTGAAAGCTCATCAAAACCGAAAGCTTTATCTTCATTCCCGCCCTTACTTACCATCGGTGATACCCCCTTGGTGTTCACTGAACGAAGCGAGCGAGGCGGAGCTTGTGGAGGGCTCCCCTCTTTTATTTTTAACCATCATGAATCCCCTTGCTCCCAATCGATTGCCTCTTTCACAAACAATACAATCGAACGCAGCGGCTGCTTCAATAAAGACTCGTCCACGGCAAGGAAGTCTTTGTGCTTATTCGCGAGGGCTTTTAAGGCTGCTCGTGCTTCTTCGCTCATTTCAATCATTGCCCTTGCTCCTCCTTTTGGATTTCGCTAAATTTGATTCCCTGGATTCTCGCCGATCTTCGATTTGCTCCTTAGCAATCTCTGAAATTAAACCGTCCAGGATTCGACACCAGCCCGGAAGGGGTTTATTTTGCTTCATTGTGCCTCCTCTCTTTCGCGGGTTTTATTAACAAATCCCCGCTTTCTGTAAGTTCAATTACAACAGTATCCCCCGCATCAAGTTTTTTGAATCGTAGCCAATCTTTCGGGAGGGCTACGTATCTCGTGTAGTTCATCGCCATTATCCGCTTCTCCCCGAAGGCAAATACATCTTTTATCATGCTTTTTACATTAACAAAGCTTTATAAAGTCGATTTCGGCCAAAATAAATACCCACGGTATTTCTTACCAGAAAATACCATAGGTACTCCGTTTGAATTAATACCCTAAGGTATAAATAACCATGGGTATTCATATCCATCAGTATCATAGTATATATGGTGATAAACATGGGAAGAAAGAAAAGAAATGAAGAGAAGAGGGGGCGAAAACATCCTGAAGGGTTTACAAAAAGGAAGATATTGTTAATTGCTCTGGAACACCCTGATGGAATAAAAGAGCGTGATTTGATCGAAGAAATAAAAAATAAATTAGATATAGTGGACGATAAAGGTATTAAAGGACATTTAGCGGATCTTGGAAACGGGAGGAAAATTGCGGGGAGAGAAAAAGGTAAAACGTGGAAAGATGGAAAACACTATTTAATAAAAACGGAGCAATCTGGAAAACCTAACATCTGGAAACCAAACACCAATCGTGAAATTTTTGAGGATATTTGGTCTAATGAACTGCAGAATAGGGAAGAGGTCCTTTCTTTTTTTAATTCGAGATACACCCAAAGAATGATTAGCGATGAATATATGGATGGTTATAAGGGGCTGAAGATCGAAGAAGATAACGTGGAAACGTTTTTTGGAGGGGATTATGCGGAAACGTTTTTTGAAGAAGGAATGAAACTATCCCCTACGTTCCTGCAGTATTCAATTCACGCGGGGCTACCAGAAGTGGAGGTTGCTGCAGACATACTACATTCCGCATTGGAGACATCTAAGGACGCTAGGCCTTTTAGAATTTACATGGACGGATTGCCAAAAGAATTTGATATAACCTCATCTGTTGGAGCGTACGCAGAACTCTTATATGTTTCCCTTCTCATTGATAGCAAGAAATATCCAGAATTAAGGTCTAAGATCATAGATTTTTTCGAAGGTCCAGCTTTTGGTCCACCATATTTTAATCTTCCTTTCCCAGATCTATTAATGATTTAGCATCCGGAAAGAAAAAATATAGTTCACTTACATGCAGCAGGTCCGGCTCCCTTAATGAACTCCACTAAACGTTCGCCCTTACCCCCCAAAAGTTAATGTTTTTCGTCTTTTGTCTCTCTCAACTCCTTCTTTATAAAATCCTTTATCTCGGGATTGGCTATTAATCGTTCCAGCAGCCTGGTCATTTTGTCATCAAAGGGCGCTATATCCGCTTCTCTCCCCTTCATCTCTTCTTTTTCCTTCTCTAATATTTCTAATCTCTCTTCCAGTTCTGCAATTGTCGTGGTTTTCCCTTCCAGGTCCTTCTTCAGTTCCTCTATTGTCTTAAGTTCCTTACTCGCCCCAGGCTTTATCGAAAGGTGTTTTTCAGCCTGTTTGTAGGTTTCAAACAGGGCGTTTTCCGTCACTATATCATAAGCGCCATTATATGCCGGTGCATGACCCATCATGTGCTCCACATGCAGCGCGGGAACGTTCTTGTTTTTCAGTATTGTTGAGAAGCTCATCCTCAATGCATGCGGTCTATACCGACTCCGTAACCCTCTATCCCTGAATTCCCCGTCCTCTATCTTTAACCAGCCTAATTGTTGGGAGTAGTCTCGCATCCGTTTATCCACGCTTGTCATTGATATTCTGCCCCATCTTCCCCGTCTCTTATCGTAGCCAATGAAAAGGAAATCCTCGTCACTTTTGACAACCGCATCCTCGGAAGCCTGCTTATTTTTCGGCACTAAATTGCCGCTGTTCCGTTTCTGTAACCACGCTTCTATCGCTTCTCTCGCATCGTTGCCTATGAAAGTCCGGAACGGCACGCCCGTTTTTGCACGTGTCCTCTCAGGTAGTCTTATGATACCGTCTTCCACCGTTTGTATATCAAGTATCCTTAAATTCAAAGCCTCTTTTGCACTGAGTCCGCTTTGATACATCGTAAGGTATAGCGCCTTATCCATAGGTATCATAATTGATGCCAGCTCTCGCATCTTCTCAGGATAGATGACTACCTTTCCGTTCTCATCTTTCGGTCGTGGTCTTTCGATAAGGTCTTTTCTTCTCAGTATCACGTAGCCGTTCTTTTCGTAAAAACTCCGGATAGCGCTAAGGTTGTAAGCAATAGTGTTCTGCGATTTTCCTTTCTGCTCTTGTTCTATTTTGTATGTGAGCAATATATCCGGAAGCGTTCTTTCATGCGGTTTGCGTTGCTGCGTATCTTCCCATGCTTCCTCTAACAACTCTTCAGGGCTTTTTTCCCGCCACTCACAATATCTTTTCAAAACGCCGGCATATTGCAGCCGCCCGTGCCGTTCTTTCAGTTTTGCGAGCCACGCTTTAACCTTAATGTGTTCATCCATCCATCTTTCGACTGCGCTGCCTTCCTCAGCGGGTATCTTTAACTCGCGTCTTATCTTGGAGATGGTCCTTCGATGTGCACCTAAAATATCAGCTATCTCGCCGGTGTTTTTGCCTTCTTTAACCAGCGCCTTTACCCTATCCCTATCCGTCACCTTCTTAGGCATTCAATATCACCAAATGATATATGTGCCTCAGTATATAAAAGCCTTTTTATCTTAGGGAGTAAACCACCTTTATTATATCGTTGTCTTCCAATGCGTGTTTCTCACCAAGTCGGAGTTTCGTCCTCGCATTTACAGCATAAAGAAAACTCTCCCCGATA
>Ga0209121_10001248_pt1 | contig 26694 bp, 24 predicted proteins | sample Cruoilmetagenom3_FD_187292 | JGI IMG/M metagenome (GOLD analysis project Ga0209121, IMG submission 187292) | Oil polluted marine microbial communities from Coal Oil Point, Santa Barbara, California, USA - Sample 3 (SPAdes) (version 2) | ecosystem: Environmental > Aquatic > Marine > Oil seeps ...
TTTATCAAGCTGGGCCGCGAACTGGCCCGTGCCGCTTTTGATCATGTGGGCAAAAAGGCCACCGACAAGGCGCTTGAAACAGCGGCCAAACATCTGCGCCTGCCCAGCGCCGATGAAATTCTGGCGCGTCTGGGCAGTGCCGAGCTGACCACTGTGCAGGTGTTGGGCGCGATTTACCCCGACATGGCCCCCGAAGAGGGGGACGAGATTGGCCGCGATCTGGCGGTGATCGGGTTAGAAGCTGATCAAAGTTTTGATCGTGCACGATGCTGCCAACCCCTGCCGGGTGAGAGGATCGTGGGGATCACATATCGTGGTCGTGGCGTGGTGGTGCATGCGATTGATTGCGATAAACTGTCGGATTACGACGATCAACCAAACCGTTGGCTGGACTTGCATTGGCACGGCGGAAAGCACCCGGCAGCCTATGAAATCAGCCTTGATGTCACCATCGGCAATGACGCCGGGGTACTTGGGCGCATTTGCACCTTGATTGGGGAACAGAAGGCCAATATCTCGAACCTGACATTCGTGGACAGAAAACCGGACTATTATCGCCTGCAAGTCGATATCGAGCTGCGTGACGCTGAGCATTTGCACGGCGTGATTTCAGTACTGGAAGCCGAAAGCGATGTGGCCTCGATTGAGCGCCTGCGCGACCCCTCAAGGGCCGCCGGTGCCAAGCAAACCGTAATGTAGGAGCGCGCGTGGTATTCAAACGCCGAGATAAACGGCCATGGTACAAAGCCGTCGCAGACTTCGTCTGGCCCAAAGGTGGCTGGGCGCGGGGCTTTCACTATGTGAAGCACCGTCTGCGGCGTTTGCCTGATCCGCCACATCGGATTGCGCGCGGCATTTTTGCGGGCATCTTCGTGACGTTTTCACCGCTCTTTGGCCTGCACTTTTTTCTGGCGGCTATTGTTGCCTGGATTATGCGGGGCAATATCGTGGCCGCTTTGCTGGCAACGTTCTTTGGCAATCCACTGACGTTCTTGCCCATTGGGGCGATGTCCCTGAACACCGGCTATTACATGTTGGGCTTGAACAAGCTCAGCGAAGAAGAAGTTCAACGCTCACTTGGTGGCAAGTTTGTCGATGCAGGCGAGGATCTGTGGCACAACTTCACGGCGATTTTCACCCATGCGCAATCAGACTGGAGCCACCTGTCGGTGTTTTATGACGAGGTGTTTCTGCCCTACCTGGTGGGCGGTCTTATTCCGGGTGTGATATTCGGAACGGGTGGGTATTACATCTCGCTGCCCTTGATCAAAGCCTACAAAAATCGCCGCAAAGGCGCGATCAAGTCCAAGCTGGCAGCGTTGAAAGAGAAAGCCGCCGCCAAGGCAAAAGCAAAAGGTGAAACGGACTGAAACCAGGTGGCTGAGGTGTCATTGCTCTCCCAGTCGCCTGTTTTTTGTTCTCGGCTGTGTTATTTCGCTGCCATTAGACCACAACGGGTGGTTTGCCGTTATGGACTGAGTGCAGGCGTGTGTGATTGTAGAGTTCGATCCATTTTCTGCAGCTCTAGGTCAGGCGCATAAAGCGGCGCATGTGCTTCCGTTTGGTTGCATGCCTCAACCATGCACCATTGCAGATTGGTGCGCTGCAGATGGCGTTCGGCTTGTTTGTGCCGCTCGGGTTCAAATTCCGAATGCACCAGAGAACCGCAACGCGCCCCACACCGATGCCGCACCCGGTGGGCAAAAGGGCCTTGCGGGGGAGGCGGCGCCAGCACGAGGATAAACGGAGCACGGTCGTCAACGCCTTGCCAAGAGGCGGATTTGGGGGTTTGTGTTCGCCCCGAGTGGCCCATAGATTGCCAAAATGGGTGGCACCGGCCTGGCCCCTTACCCCGAGGAGATGCAATTGCCCGTACCCAAAGACACATCCGACTATTTGATTGCCCCTGATCCGTCAGCTGTGCGGCTGACCCGCGCAGTGACGGGTGTGGATCATGACGGGCAGAAAACAGAGATTTCGGTGGTCGAGGAGCGCCCCCTGACCATTTTCCTGAATGGCCAAGAGATTGTCACGGCGATGACCATTGGTGACTATCCCGATTATCTGGCGCTGGGATTTCTGCGCAATCAGGGCATGTTGCGCGGCGACGAAACCGTGACTGGCGTGGATTATGACGAAGATCTGGAAACTGTCGTGGTGCGCACCGATGGGCAGACCACCTATGAGGACAAGCTGAAGAAGAAAACCCGCACCAGCGGCTGCGCTGTGGGCACTGTATTTGGCGATATGATGGAAGGGCTGGAGGGCGTGCAACTGCCCAAGGTGCAGGTGAAAACCTCGGATCTTTACGCGCTGGCAAGCCGGATCAACCAGACGCCCTCTCTCTATCTGGAGGCGGGGGCCATCCATGGCACAGTGTTGTGTCAGGGCGCACGCCCGCTGGTTTATATGGAGGACGTGGGCCGCCATAATGCAGTGGACAAGATTGCAGGCTGGATGTTTTCCGAAGCTGTGAGTGCGGATGACAAGCTGCTGTATACCACCGGGCGGCTGACGTCTGAGATGGTGATCAAGACGGCGCTGATGGGCATTCCGGTGTTGGCTTCGCGCTCGGGCTTTACGGCCTGGGGGGTTGAGATCGCGCAAGCCGTGGGGCTGACTTTGATCGGGCGGATGCGTGGCAAAAGGTTTATGTGCCTGAGCGGTGAAGATCGGTTGCTGCGCGATGCGGACCCTGCGGCGGTGCCGGATGAGGGGCGCAAGACTGGGCGCAAAGGGGCAAACGAATGAGCTTACACTGGCTGATTGAGGACCGTAGATGAGGCGCCCGCTGGGAGTTATCCTTGCCGGTGGTCTTGCCACGCGCATGGGCGGTGGTGACAAGGGCTTGCTGCCACTGGGTGATGGCACGCTGTTGGATCAGGTGATTGCCCGGTTGGCCCCGCAGGTGGGGGGAATGGCGTTGAATGCCAATGGTGATGCCAAGCGATTTAGCCAGTTTGGCATACCTGTGTTGCCCGACAGTATTGACGGCTATGCCGGGCCATTGGCTGGCGTCTTGGCCGGGCTTGATTGGGCGGCTGAACAGGGTGTAGACACAATTGTCAGCGTGGCCGCCGATACGCCGTATTTCCCAACTGATCTGGTTGATCGCCTGATGGCAGCGGCCCAGGATATGGTCAATCCATTGGTGCTGGCTGCGACCCCGCGCGCGCAGGGTGAGGTCACCAAATCCATGTCACGATCAGGCCTCATCCGGCATCCAACCTTTGGCCTTTGGCCAGTGGCGTTGCGCGATGATTTGCGCGCGGCCTTACAAGACGGATTGCGAAAGGTTGTGATCTGGACTGGCAAACATGATGGCCGCGAGGCTGCGTTTGAGGATGCAGGCAAGCCGTTTTTCAACGTCAATACACCCGAAGATCTGGTGCAGGCGCAAGCGATGCAGGAGGCACAACCATGAGAGTTTACGGTGTAGTTGGATGGAAGAACGCAGGCAAAACCGGCCTGATGGAGCGGCTGGTGGCCGAAATCACGGCACGCGGGCATTCGGTGTCTACCGTCAAACATGCCCACCATGTGTTTGACGTCGATCAGCCTGGCAAAGACAGCTATCGCCACCGCGAGGCGGGTGCGCGGCAGGTGTTGTTGGCCTCACGCAAACGCATTGCACTGATGCACGAGTTGCGTGACGAGGATGAGCCGACATTGGCCGAACTTCTGGCGCAACTGGCCCCGGTCGATCTGGTGCTGGTGGAAGGCTACAAGCGCGATACTCACCCCAAGATCGAGGCCTTTCGCCATGAAACCGGCAATGCGCTGATTGCACCGGATGATCCCACCGTTCAGGCCGTGGCCAGCGATACGCCGCTTGAAGTGGACCGGCCTGTGTTTAACCTTGATGATACGGCGTTGATTGCCGATTTCATTCTGGATCAGGTCGGGTTGCGATCCGCGTAAAAGGGGCAGACATCGCGCTTGCCCCTGGCGGATCTGGACGCCATGCTGCGCATTGATGCCTCTGAAGGAGGATGGAATATGGGCCATGAGGACAAGTTGAACCGCGCCTTGGACGAGACGCTGAAACCGCCGCCGCTGCGCGATGATTGCTTTGCCTTGCCCGCCGGAGTCGACTGGACGCCGGTGGACACAGCTTTGGATATGTTGCGTGACCGGCTGCACTGTGTGGTGGGCACTGAACAAGTGCCAATGCAAGATGCGCTGGGCCGGGTTTTGGCAGCGCCGGTGATTGCAGAACGCCCCAATCCGCCCGAGGCTAACTCGGCGGTGGATGGCTATGGCTTTGCCTATGACAGCCTCGGTGATGGGGATCAGGTGATACCGCTGGTGGATGGCCGGTCTGCGGCCGGGGTGCCTTTTGCGGCAAAAGTGCCGCCGGGGCACGCCATTCGCATACTCACGGGGGCCAGTTTACCCGATGGTGTCGATACGGTGATCCTGCAAGAGGATGTCACCCTTGGGCGTGATAAAATCGCCTTTCGCGCCGGAATTCGTGCGCGGGCCAACACCCGCAAAGCGGGCGAAGACGTGGCGCTCGGTGATACGGTATTGGCACCGGGGCGCATCCTGACGCCTGCTGATCTGGCCCTGATTTCGGCCATTGGTGGGCATCAGGTGATGGCACATACACCGCTTAAAGTGGCGATCCTGTCGACCGGAGACGAATTGCGTGATCCTGGCCAGACCGCAGAGCCGAGTGACATATACGATGCCAATCGCCCCATGCTGACGGCTCTTGTGCGCCAGTTTGGGCATGACCCTGTCGATCTGGGTATTCAACCGGATGATCGCGCACAACTGCGCGCGGCATTTGATCAGGCGGCAGACTCTGCTGATTTGATCCTGACTTCGGGTGGTGCGTCAGCGGGGGACGAAGATCATGTTTCAGCATTGCTGAACGAGGCGGGAGCCATGAGCGAATGGCGCATTGCCCTGAAGCCGGGCCGCCCATTGGCGCTGGGCCTGTGGCAGAATACGCCTGTCTTTGGTTTGCCGGGCAATCCGGTGGCGGCGTTGGTTTGCACGCTGATATTTGGCGTCCCTGCCATGCGATGCCTTTCCGGCGCGGGATGGCGGGTGCCACAAGGGTTCACTTTGCCTGCGGCCTTCTCGAAGTCCAAAAAACCGGGGCGGCGCGAGTATCTGCGCGCGCGCATCTGTGACGGTCAGGCAGAGGTATTTGCATCCGAGGGATCAGGGCGCATAAGCGGCCTCAGCTGGGCCGAGGGGTTGGTTGAACTTGGGGAAGACGCTGCCGAAATCCAACCCGGTGACCCGGTGCACTACATCCCTTTTTCCAGTTTCTTGTGAGTTTCTTTGGTGTCGTGACGCTAAGTTAATCCCGCCTCTTTGCGCGAGATCAAGGCCGCAGCTCCCGTCAGCTCTAAAGATGTGTTAGACTGAAACTCAAAGGGGAGGCTGCCATGATAGATATTTCTGTGCGCAAGATTGCTCAGGTGATCCTGATGTCGCGAGAGTTGGACCGCGCTGAAGCAGAGCTGCGCGCCTTCATCGACCGGCTGACCGAAGAGGAGCAAGTCAGCCTTGTTGCGGTCATGTGGATCGGCCGCGATAGCTTTGCCCGAGACGAGCTGGAAGAGGCGAAAGCCACCGCCCGAGACGAGGCCACAACACCCACTGCTGATTATCTGCTTGGGACGCCACATCTGTCAGACCACCTTGAAAACGGATTGGACGAACTGGGACTTTCGGCTGTCGACGATGAAGATGATTTGATGCGGGGAGGCTGAACCAGTTTGCAGGATGCCTTGGAGCGGTCAATGGACACAGTGGTTCTGGTACCCGGTATTCAGTTGGAGGATGATTGGATTGAACGCTGTCACCCAGGTGTTTAGCTATGATCCACCACCTGAAAGTGCTGCGCCAGCTTATCGACCTCGCCCAGGAACCGGCTGACCAGTTTGGGGTCATGTGGTGCGGGGCTGATGCCCGCGGGGATTTCACGGTTGATGACAGCCTCCACCGCCAGCGATACCGGGATTGAAACGAGACGGGCCATGGCAGTGCCGCGCGCATCGCCCCAGGCATCCATGACAAAGGTCTTGTGGTATGTGATCACGCCGTCTTTTTCGGCCTTCAGCGCCACGCACATGACCACACGGTCCGGCTCGTCGGCCTCATAGGCGTTGTCGCGCCAAAACTGATCTGACATCTCCTTGAGGCGGGCCTCACCGGCCTCACCCTCCAATGTTTCCACTTCGGCAAAGACATCCGCCCAGGCATCAGCCCAGCCGTTCAGGCGCAGGGTGCCACGCACGAACTCCTTGACCCTCCAGGTGGGCTCAAACCCGTAATCTTCCATGAAGGGGATGGAATCGCGGTTGGGATAGACCTCAAAGGATTCTGGCGATGTGAGTGGCGCGATATAGGATGAAATTGCATCCCATGGGCGCGCGACATTCAATTCACTGAAGGCCTTGATAGAGCGTGACGGAGAACGCAGAGCCTTCAACACTCCCAGAGGGGACCAGCTGAATTTATAGCGGAACGGGTTGGGATGTTTCGGGATGCCGCCGCAATATGAGATGAACGACAGATCGTTTTCGCCGTCGTAAGCATCTGAGGCGCGATAATCGGCCATCAGGTGATGTGCCATCAGGTGGTCAATGCCGGGATCAAGCCCGATCTCATTCACCACGGCCACCCCTTTGAGCAGCGCCTTGCCGTGCAGTTTACGCATCTCAGGCGCGATGTAGGAGGAGGAGACAAAATTGGCGCCTTTGTTGATGCTCATCTCGGCCAGTGGCACATGCCAATCGCCGGGCAGCATTGACACGATGATATCGCCTGCCTCGGTTTGGGCGGCCAGCGTATCAAAATCGAAGGCATGAATGCGGTCAGTCAGATCACCAACGGCCTCTTGCGCCTTGGCCACTGTCCGGTTCCAGACGGTCACATCATGGCCCGCTTCAATCAGGCGGCGAAGCCCGGGGATGGCCGACAGGCCGGTTCCGCACCAATGGATTGTCATGTCTGATCCCTACAATTTATAGCGCAGCTTTGCCGCGGCGATGATGAGCGCTGCAATCACAGCGCAGATATTGGCAAGTATCAACGGCCAGTCGCAGATCATCAACCCATAGATCAGCCAAAGTGTAACAGTGGCCAGGAACATCAGGTTTGAAGGCAATGACAGACCCGATGTGTCTTTGGTGGCCCAAGGCCTGCGGCCTGTTGGCCGGGCAGACGTGCACGTCAGATCTCTTTCATATGGGTTTGAAATGTCGTGGCGGCACGTCCCCAGACGCCTGAGTTCAGATCACCAAGGGTGAGGAGAGATGGCAAAAGCTGTTGAGCAAAGTCATGCGAGGATTCTACTGGCAACAGCGACGGCAGGTTGTCGATGGCCATCACGTCCATCGGGGGGGTGTCATGCACACGCGTGACGGGGGCCTCCCATGTTGTTGCCTCAGAGTAGACGGGCACCGGATTATAATCACTGTCGGGATCACAGGCAACATCGCCGATGACGCTCAGTTGGCGTGGGGCGTTTAGGGCCGACGCGGGCACAAAAACCGGCGTGCCGGGGCGTGCAAAGATGCAGTTGATGAACATATCATGCGCCAGAATTTCAGGGAAAGGCCCACCTGATGCAGTTTCAGCCATATCCCATTTGGTTGGGGTGATGCCCATGGCGGTGCACAGATCGCCCGCCCCCGCGCCCACCCGGCCCAATGCGCCGATGACAATGGCGCTGGGCGGAGTTGCCCCGCCCAGATCGGCGCGCAGATCGGCCAGCAGGGCCTCCTTGCCTGAATAGGTTGAAACCGGCGGGCAGATACCACCGTGTTGCTGAGCCGCCCATGCCTTGAGCGACACCGCCGCCCCGGCATAGCCCGCCCAATAGCCAAAAGCGGCGACGCGGCGGCCATCTGGATCAACCAGATACTCCAGATCATAGAGCGTGCCATTGCCGGCCTTGAAGCGCTCCAGCAAGGCGCGCCCGGAATGCTGGCCTTTATAGGCGTGACCAAACATGATGTGGCGATGCGGCAAGGCGGTGGCGTCTTCGGGCAGTTCCTTCAGGCCGAAAATGATGGCGTCAGCCGGGGCATCGGGCCAGCTGTTTTCAGGTGCGATCAAGGCACCGGCATCGCCGTAGCCATCAATTGCAATGGCGCGGGTTGAGCTGTGTTCAACCGTCACGGTGATGCCTGCTTGAATCAGTGCCCGCACGCCGTCGGGTGTCACGCCCACGCGTTCTTCGTTGGGGCGTTGTTCGGCCCGGACCCAGAGATGTGTCATCAGATATTCCTAAGTGATCAGGCCCATGGCGTGCACGGCACCAACGGATGGGCGGGTATTCATCATGTCATAAAATGCAGAAAGCTTCGGGAAGGTCTTGATATCAACGCCATCGCCCTCAAGCCATGTGCAAATGGTGAACAGCCAGGGATCGGCCAATGTCATATGCGCGCCCATGACAAAGGGGCTCAATGCGCAGTTCTCTTCAATGTAAGCGCAGGACTGGCCCATGGTTTCGGGCACCTTTGCGGTCATATCTTTGCACGAGCTTTCGTGATCGGCCCAACGATATCCGCGCTTTCTATGGGCGTGATTCACATGGAAGGTGGAGGCGATGTAGTACAGCACCGCACGCATCTGAGCGGCGTCCCACGGGTTTTGGGGGACTAGGTTCAGCTTTGGCGAAAGCGTGGCAAGATATTCCAGAATTGCGCCTGTTTCGGTCAGGATACCTTGATCAGTTACCAATGCGGGCACCCGGCCTTTGGGGTTGATCGCATGATAAGCAGGTTTGGTCTGATCGCCGGAAACAAAGTTGAGTTTCACAGGCTCGTAGTCCAATCCCGTCTCTTCCAGAGTGATGGCCGTCGCTATGGATATCGTGTTTGGCGCGCAGTAAAATTTCATTTTCGCGGCCTTTCGTCAGACGTGGGTGCGGGCGTGGGAACGATCAGGTGTATCAAGGTGTGGCGTGGCGTTGAACGTGCCAATCATCAGCTGATCGTGCACATATTCCAGCCGATGCATGGAGCTGTTCATAATCTGCAGCATCATCCGGGCTGTGCCCGCATTTTCCAGTTGCAGGGTATGGCGCATGATCATGCCAATCACACCGCCCGAAGTGACCACGAGGATGCGACCGTCCAAATTGCAAAGCGCGTCAAGCATATCGCGGACGCGGGTGGAAAATGACGCGAATAATTCGGGGATGTCATTGATTTGGTCGCGTTCCCAATTGTCCAAAAGCTGTGGCAGATGGCTGGCATAGGCCGCAGGGCTGGATGGGAATGGGATGCCAAGCTGGGTTTCCATGGCCTGTGCGATGTCAAAGTAGTTGAGCTCGTCGAGGCGGGCATCCTGCTGGGTGATCGTGTAACCCATTGAGCGCGCAGTGTCAGCTTGCCGGTGCAGGGTACCGGTGATCACCCGGTCGAAATGTGGATTTGTGTCAGCCATATGCGCCCCCAGCCAGGCCGCCTGCTGATGGCCCAGATCAGATAGCTTATCATAGCTTGCTTCGTCTTTGGCACGGCTGTTGGCCTGCCCATGGCGCACCAGAATGATTTCGGTCACGGGATGTTTGCTCCGATAGGGTCGTTTGGCGGACCGTAGCGGAGGGGTGAGGGAGGTTAAAGGTTGATGAGTGGGAAAAATGTGAAGGGTGGGCCGCTCGCGTGGCGGACGTCCCACCCACCCACCCCCGTCCGCCACGCGAGCGGGGGTGGAGAGCTTGGTGCCTTAGGTCAGAACGCGGCGCAGGGCGGGCAGGCGCGACAAGATCAAAGTGTCGATTGCCAGCACGCTTAGCAAAGCAAGCCCCGCCAAGGGGAAAGCCATGGAGACGCCAAGGCCCACGAGGGCAGCCCCTTGCCAAAGTGGTAGTTCCTTCGGGAAGGGAGGTGCTGCCAAACGGGATGAGCCTGCGGGTCGGCGTTTCCACCACAGGACCAGCGAACTGATGCACAAGAACAGGACCGAAAGGCAGACAAGAGTATTGGCCAATACGCTCCACAGGCCCAGCGTGCCCATATGCAATGCGATGCCGACGGCCATGGCCTTGCCGAACCAGGAATAATCAGCATACCCCACATCCGCCAGGATTTTGCCGGTGTATTGATCTACATGTACTGTGCGATCTGACATCGGATCAGTGCTGTCGGTGTTCATCGAATCACGGTTGATCGTCCAGACGGCTGTGTCTGACGTGGGGACGGCCAGTTGGTAACGGCCCGCAAAGCCGATCTGGCGTGCCAGTGTATCAAGCTGGTCAATGGCGGGTGTGGTGCTGGTGCCCGCCGTACCTGCCTCGGAGCCTGACAAGGGCAGGGGGGTTTGCTCCAACGCCCAGGGCACTTCCTTGCGGTCGTGGTTCAGGCTGGCGTGGGTGTCTTTTGACAGGGGGACATTATCCCACTTTTCGGCCGGAAATTGTGACCAGGCCTGCACCATCTTGCCACCCCAGATGCCGGCCCATGCCAGGCCCGAAATAAGGAAAAAGACGAGGATCAGTGAGACCCAAATGCCCACCACTCCGTGCAGGGATTTCCACAAGGAGCGCCCTCGGGTGAAGGCCGGGACGAGAGCACGCCGCCAGCCTGCCTCGCGTGGCCACCACATATACAGCCCTGTGGCAATGAGGACGAGTGCGAGGGAAGCGGCTGTTTCCAGCATGCGATCGCCAGTCACGCCAAGCAACAAGTCGGAATGGATGTTGTCAAAGAAGTCATACCAACCACTGCGTCGTGGGAAGGTTTCGATGACCTGTGCTGTGTAGGGATCGACAGCAACCATGATGGCATCCCCATCCGCATCAACGCGGAACAGGGCAGCGACATCTGAGGAACGCGGAGCCACATAGGTTTTTAATGTGCCATCAGGGATGGCCGCGACGGCGGCTTCGGCTTGTGCGGAAATGGCCATAACCATGTCTTGGGGGACGACGGGCGTGCGTTCCCCGTCGCGCCCATCAACCCATGCGATCCAGAGCATAGCCATGCCGGTGACAGCAAGGATGCTGAGGAATGGGATGACAAACAGGCCAGCGTAGAAGTGCCAGCGCCAGGCGGCGAAGTAGAGTTTGTTGGCACCGGTTTCATTTGGTGCATTGATATCGAGAGTTGTCATTGGGATGTTCCAAGCCATTGAGGCCCAGGCAAAAAGCCATGGGCGTTTGATCTGTTCGATGAAAGGAATAGATCAGCCGCGAGGGGGCGCGCGGGTCCGTTGGCTGGGATCAAGAGGTTTGGCGTGATGGCGCAGCAGGGCCACATGCCGTAACTGGCGGGTGACGGGCAGGATGATTTGACCGGGACCCGACATATTGGTCGGTGTCATGGTGGTGTCTGCCAGGCGGCAGGCCTCACAATCAGGTGTTGCACCAGAGGGATCACTTAAAGTCCCGCAAATGCCATCCAGCGACCCGGCGATCTGAAGATAGGCTTCTAGATCAGGGTCGATGGGCAGCTTTGCGGTCTTATGTGCAAATCCCGACGTCGACAAAGCGACAGCGAGAGCAGCGACCAGCAAGAGCCGAAGGGATATGGGGCGAAACAGTGTCACGACTGTACGGATAGGTGAAAGCACCACGCGTCGCCAGCAAAAAATGGCGTGGAAAATGGGAATGTTCCGGCTCAAAACCACGCCCCGGTGGCGCAAAACTGCGGGCAGGTGTCGGGATTGTCGGACTCGCATATGCGCGCGCGTGGTCTATAATTGATGTGATCAGGAAAGGCGCATTCCATGTCCGATACAATCAAGTTCACTCTGGATGGCAAAGAGGTCGAGGCCCAAGTCGGCCTGACAATCTGGGATGTGGCCCATGGGCGGGGGCTGGTGATCCCTCATCTGTGCCACAAGCCGGCGCCGGGGTATCGCCCTGACGGCAATTGCCGGGCGTGTATGGTTGAGGTTGAAGGAGAGCGCACTTTGGTGGCCTCGTGCATCCGTGAGCCTGTTGAGGGTATGATTGTCACCACCAATTCGGCGCGCGCTGAAAATGCGCGCAAAATGGTGGTTGAGATGCTTTTGGCAGATCAGCCCGAACAGGCGCAGGCCCACGACAAATCCAGCCACCTGTGGGATATGGCCGCATTGCAAGGCGTCAGCGAAAGCCGCTTTCCCAAGTTGGAAGAGGGGCGCATCCCATTGCTGGATGACAGCCATGTGGCGATGAGCGTCAACCTTGATGCCTGCATTCAATGTGGCTTGTGCGTGCGGGCTTGCCGCGAAGTGCAGGTCAATGATGTGATTGGCATGGCTGGCCGTGGCCATGACGCCTATCCGAGTTTTGACATGGCCGATCCAATGGGGTCCAGCACCTGTGTGGCCTGCGGAGAATGTGTGCAAGCCTGCCCGACTGGCGCGCTGATGCCATCATCGGTTGTGGATGACAAACAGGTTGGCGACAGTGCCGATTTTGACGACGACGTTGAGAGCATCTGCCCGTTCTGCGGTGTGGGCTGCCAGATTTCGCTGAAGATCAAGGACGGCAAGGTGAAATATGTTGAGGGCATCAACGGCCCGGCCAATGAGGGGCGTTTATGCGTCAAGGGCCGGTTTGGATTTGACTATATCCATCATGAGCACCGCCTGACCAAGCCGCTGATACGGCGCGATGATGCCCCGGCAAAGGGGCTGAACGTGGACCCTGATAACTGGCAGGAGTTCTTCCGCGAGGCCAGTTGGGATGAAGCGATGGACGCCGCGGCCGGTGGGCTGAGGCAGCTCAAAGACGATCATGGCGGGCCGTCTGTGGCTGGCTTTGGGTCGGCCAAATGCACCAATGAAGAAGCATATCTGTTTCAGAAATTCATCCGGCAGGGCTTTGGCCATAACAACGTCGATCACTGCACACGGCTGTGTCATGCATCCTCGGTGGCGGCCCTGTTGGAGAATGTCGGATCGGGCGCTGTGACGGCCACGTTCAACGAAATTGAAAACGCCGATGTGGCGATCGCGATTGGGTGCAATCCGATTGAAAACCACCCTGTTGCCGCGACCTATTTCAAGCAGTTCACCAAACGTGGTGGCAAGTTGATTGTGATGGATCCACGCGGTGTTGGTTTGCGGCGGTTTGCGTCACATATGCTGCAATTCCGCCCCGGCGCGGATGTCAGCATGCTGAATGCGATTATGCATACGATTGTCGAAGAAGAGCTGTATGATAAGCAATATATCGAGGCCTTTACCGAAAATTGGGAGGCCGAGAAGGCGCATCTGAAGGACTTCTCGCCCGAAAAGATGGAAGGCATCTGTGGCATCCCGCCACAAGTGCTGCGCGAGGTTGCGCGCACCTTTGCCGGGGCCAAGGCGGCGATGATTTTCTGGGGTATGGGTGTCAGCCAACACATCCATGGCACCGACAATTCGCGCTGTTTGATCAGCCTGGCGCTGATGACAGGCCAGGTGGGTCGCCCCGGCGCGGGCCTGCATCCTTTGCGGGGGCAAAACAACGTGCAAGGCGCGTCAGATGCGGGGCTGATCCCGATGTTTTTGCCGGATTATCAGTCTGTCACTGATGACGGCGTGCGCAGCGCTTTTACCGATGTCTGGAAGTCGGGTGATTTCAGCGCTGAAAAAGGCCTGACCGTGACCGAAATCATGGATGCGGTGCATGATGATAAGATCAAGGGCATGTATATCTTGGGTGAGAACCCGGCAATGAGCGATCCTGATGTAGAGCATGCGCGTGATGCGCTGGCCAAGCTGGAGCATCTGGTGGTGCAGGACATCTTCATCACCGAAACCGCGAATTATGCAGATGTGATCCTGCCTGCGAGTGCGTTTGCTGAAAAATCGGGAACCGTGACCAACACCAACCGTCAGGTGCAGATGGGGCGACGTGCCGTTTCGCCCCCCGGTGAAGCGCGCGAGGATTGGAAGATCACAACCGAGATGGCGCGCCGAATGGGCCTTGATTGGGCCTATGACAGCCCGGCGGACGTGTTTGCCGAGATGAAGCTGAATATGCCATCGCTGGACAATATCACCTGGGACCGGCTGGAGCGTGAAAACGCCGTGACCTACCCGTCGCTCAGCCCCGAAGACCCCGGTCAGGCGATTGTATTTGGCGATGGCTTTCCGCGCCCTGAGGGCCGTGCCAGGTTCACTCCGGCCAGCGTGATTGCGCCCGATGATACGCCCGATGCAGAGTATCCGATGATCCTGACCACGGGCCGTCAGCTGGAGCATTGGCACACCGGATCCATGAGCCGCCGTTCCTCGGTGCTGGACGCGGTGGAGCCAGAGGCCAACTGTTCCATGCATCCCGCAACCCTGCGCCAACTGGGCGTGGAGCCGGGTGGCATGGTGCGTCTGACCACCAAGCGTGGAACGGTTGTGGTGATGGCGCGCGCTGATCGGGCGGTTGCCACAGATATGGTGTTCCTGCCGTTTGCCTATGTCGAAGCTGCGGCCAATATCCTGACCAACTCGGCGGTGGATCCTTATGGAAAAATCCCCGAGTTCAAGTTCTCAGCCGTCAGGGTTGAGCGGGTGAGTGAAGGTGCTGTTGCGGCACAGTAATCTGGCGTCAGCTGCAAAGATATTGAACGCGCCCGGAGTTGCACCGGGCGCGTTTTTCGTTACCCAAGCAACGTAATATTGCAAGTTCCGGCGTCACGGCGCAGCTGGTGGGTTTCGGCCAGCGAGGGGTCATTGATCCATGCGCGGGCGGTGTCGGCGTCCTTGAAGGACAAGATAACGCCGACTTCTGACAGATCGGGGGTGCCCTCGATCGCACTTAGATCGCGGCTGCTTTGCACAACTTGTGCCCCGTGGCGGGCCAAAGCTGCGCCTGCCTTTTCGCGGTAGGCGGCAAAGCTGTCTGGATTGGTGATTGTTAACTGGACATAGGCATGGACCATGGTTGGCTCCTTTGTTGAATGGTGATCCATTTAGGTTAGGCGCGCTGTGGGCGAGATTAAACGCGTGTATATGCACCTAGGGTATGCAAATATGCATGGTATGGCAGCACAGATGGCAGCGCAGTGGGATGATCTGAAAACGGTGATGCAGTTGGTGCGGGGGCGGTCCCTGGCGGCTGCGGCGCTGGCGCTGGGGGTGAATTATACCACCGTGGCCCGCCGTGTTGCGCGGGCCGAAGAGGCGCTGGGCGTGACTTTGTTTGAGCGGCTTGCGGATGGGTACCACCCCACCGAAGCTGGCGAAACCGTTGCACGCCACGCCGCAGAAATGGAAGCACAGGAGTTTGATCTTTTGCGAGCGCTTGGGCAGCAATCCAGCGCATTGTCCGGGCGATTGGTGGTGACGGCGCCCGAGCTTTTGTGCTCAACGCTGTTGCCGCAGGTGTTTGACGATTTTTGCACCCGCCACCCCGACATTGAGTTGGAAGTGCGGGCAGGTACTGACATGCTGGATCTGAACCGGCGCGAGGCAGATCTGGCGATACGGGTCAGTGATGACCCCGGTAACCAGCTAACAGGGGTGCGGCTGGCCGCCCAAGATACAGCCAGCTTTGCCACTCAGGATTGGGCAGATCGCATCGCGGCTGACCCCGGTGCGCAGATTGATTGGGTGGTATACTCCAAACCTGGTGCGGTGCCGCAGGCCTCGCTTGAAAACTTCCCGAACGCGCGGGTCAAGCTGCGGTTCAACGATATGATCGCCATGGCCGGTGCGGCACGGGCCGGGCTGGGCGTGGTGCGCATGCCGATGTTTTTGGGGCGGACATATTCTGAATTGGTACAGGTGCCGGTCCTGGCGCCGCAATCCTACACTGACATTTGGGTGGTGTCGCACCGCGATGTCTGGCCCACAGCGCGTGTGCAGGCCTTCCGCGATTGTCTGGTGCCCTATTTCAAAGAAAACCGTGCGATATTTGTGGCATGATATGTGTGCCTGCCACGGACGCAGCAGGGAACAGAATGCGAAATGGATGTCATAGCACTAGAGAGGATGTTATTCCCAAATCACATCACCCAGAAAAATATACCCGGCCCCATAGATGGTCTTGATCAATTTTGGGGCCTTGGGGTCTTCGCGCAGTTTGGTGCGCAAGCGAGAAATGCGAACATCCATCGCGCGGTCAAAACTTTCAGAAGCCGCACCACCCAGAGCCTCCTGCATCGCCTGGCGCGAAATCAGGCGTTTGGGGCGGTCCAAAAACAGCCGTAAAACCTCGCCTTCGGCATGCGAAAACGGGGTCTCTTCACCAGCGTCATTCTCTAGTACATAGCGGTCAAAATGGGCGGACCACCCGGCAAACCGGGCAATTTCTCCGGTATTGGTCTCAGCCAGGCCGCGGCGCAGGCGGGCGCGGATACGCGCCACGACTTCAGCGGGATCAAACGGTTTGATGATATAATCATCCGCTCCCAGCTCCAGCCCGGTCACCCGGTCCTGAACCTGTGCACGGCCGGATATAATGATCACGATCGCCCCTTGCTCCAATGCCAGTCGGTGCACCAGAGTTAACCCGTCACGGTCAGGCAGGGATAAATCCACCAAGCAAACATCAGGTGCAGTGGTGCGCAAAGCGGCTTCAAACTGGGCCGCGCGGCCAAAGGTCATGGTGCGATACCCCGCCTCTTCCAGCGCGTCGGCCAGCATGGTGCGAATCTCAGGTTCATCATCAAGGATTGTGACAAGGGGTTGGGTCATGATGTGGTCTCGGCTGGAAAAAGGGCAGATAGTTGATCCACTGTGAATGGCTTGCGCAGGACTGGCACACGCACGGCGGCGGATTGAAACAATGGGTCATCGGGTGGCAGAGATGTCATCAGGCAGACGGGGCAATTGCGCGCCTCAAGCTGGTCTAGCAGATCCAGGCCAGTTTGATCCCCTTCCAGTGAAATATCTGATAGGATGGCGGAAATTTCGGGCAGTTCGCTCAGCAATGCGCGCGCCTCAGCCACGCTGGCGGCTTCGACCACCGAATGGCCAACATCGCATAGCATATCGCGCACTGTGTTGCGCAGATCGGGGCTGTCTTCGACCAGCAGCACAAGGCCCGAGCGCGGGGCTATTCCCGCAATGCGCAGGGGCAGGCGCAATGTAACACACGCACCAGTCCCGGTGTTGGCAAGCCGTACCTGCCCGCCAGACAAATTGGTCATGTCATAGACCATTACCAACCCAAGGCCCGAGCCTTCGCCGCCTTTGGTGGTAAAGAATGGCTCAAACGCGCGCTCCAGTGCGGGATCAGAGAAACCGGGGCCGGTATCGCAAACTGAGTATTCGATCCAGGTGTCCTGCACCGGCTGCGCGCGCAGGGTGATGCGCCCCTGATCGCCACAGGCATCCCGGGCGTTCAGCACAAGGTTCAGAAGTGAATCCTGCAACATACCAGGGTCAAGCAGCACAGGTGCGGCGCCACAGTTGTTTTCCACCTCCAGCGTCACCCCATCTGGCAGGGTCGAGCGGGCCAGTGTCTCAAGATCACGCAGGAAATCAGCCACTACTGTGGGCTGTGGTGTATGTTCCCGAGGGCCTGTCATTTTCGCGATCCGGTGCAGCAAGCTGCCCCCGCGCCTTGCCGCTGAAAGTGTGGCTGTGATCAGTTCCTCGGCGTCGGCAGGCATTGCCATACGTTGCAGCTTGGATTGCATCCCCAGAATGATCGTCAGCAGATTTGAGAAGTCATGCGCAAGGCCACTGGTCAGCTGGGCGGCCATCTCGCGGCGACGGGTCTGTTGCAAGGCCGCGCGGGTCTGGGCCTCTTCGGTGATGTCCATCGACAGGATATAGACGCCGCCCTCTTGCCCATCGGGGGTAAAGGCCGTGCGAATACGGCGCGAACTTAATTCATGGGCGAACTCAAACACCGATTCTTTACCAAGAAAGGCCTGGTTTAGGTGCGGCTCGATTGCCTCATAGGCCTGATCGCCCAAGGTATCACGCAGGTGCATGCCGATGATGTCTGACTGGCTGCCTGGTATCACTGAGTTCAGTCGCCGGTTGGAATAGGTATAGCGCCGGTGCGCATCCACATGAGAGATATGGGCGGGCATCATTTCGGTGGTCAGGCGGGTGCGGGCCTCGGACTGTGTTAACTGGCGTTTGGCTTCTTCCAGCGCTGTGATTGTGGCTTCCAGCTGTCGGTTGGCCGACGACAGATCTTCGGAATAGTTCAGAACCTTGTCAGACAGTTCTTCGGATCGTGCGCGCAGCAGTTCTTCTTGCTGCTTGGCACGGGTGATATCGGTATAGACAGTGATCCAGCCACCTTGCGGCAGGGGCGAACCTTCGACGCTGATCATACGTCCATTGGCGCGGGTGCGTTCCATGTAATGCGGCTCAAACGCACGCGCCACGGCCACCCGGCTCTGCACGAATTCATCTACATCACCAACATCGCCGTAGTCACCGCGTTTCGCCAGATAGTGGATCGTATCGATAAAATCTGCACCAGGGGTGACATGTGTATCGGGCAGATCAAACATTTCCTGGAAGCGCTGGTTGCAGATAACCAACCGTAGATGGCGATCATAGATCGTCAGCGCCTGCTGAATAAGGTTCAGCCCCGATTGGGTCATGGAATCTGTGTCGGATTGAATCGGGTTCATTTATCATGGCTAGCACTCATGCTGCGCCTCGCAAAGGGCCGTCATAAACTTGTTACAATTCGTAATAATTGGGAAAACTTTAGGAAAAAGTTGACGTCGAGGATTTGACGCGCACCAATGGGCAAAATTAGAATCGCCCAGTAGGGGTGAAATGTTCGGGAAGCCGGGCATCAGGGAGGAGAAAGTTTTGGCAATATCGCCTCAGGCGACGGATGGACTTGAGTCCATACCGGCGCTTTTGCACCGCAATGCCACGCAGTTTGGTGACAAACCTGCGTATCGTGAAAAAGAGTTTGGCATCTGGCAGAGCTGGAGTTGGGCCGACACCGCCAAAGAGGTGGAGGCGCTGGCGTTGGGCCTGCTGAACCTTGGCGTGAACGAAGGTGATTTTGTCGCCATTATTGGCCGCAATCGTCCGCACTTCTATTGCTCCATGGTTGCTGCGCAATCGGTCGGGGCCATTCCTGTGCCGATGTATAGCGATTCTGCCACCGATGAGATGGCGCATGTGATGGATCACTGCGGTGCGCGCTTTGCCGTGGTTCAGGATCAGGAACAGGTCGACAAGATCATCGACATTCAGGACTCGCTGCACCAGTTCGAGCATATGATCTATGTTGATCCGCGTGGTTTGCGCAAATACGACCATCGCAAGCTCCACCAATTCAGCCATGTGCAAGACCAGGGCCGCGCCGCGAAAGAAGAATTTATCGATGAACTGGAAGCGCGCCGCGCCAAGCTGACTTATGACAGCACCTGTGTCATGCTTTACACTTCGGGCACCACCGGGCGCCCCAAGGGCGTTGTGCTCAGCAACCGCAACATCATTGAAACGTCACGCGCGTCCTCGGATTTTGACCATCTGGGACCAGGTGAAGAGGTGCTGGCCTATCTGCCGATGGCATGGGTTGGTGACTTTATCTTCTCAATCGGGCAGGCGTATTGGAACGGGTTTTGTGTGAATTGCCCCGAAAGCACTGACACAATGATGACCGACCTGCGCGAAATTGGACCTACGTACTATTTCGCGCCACCACGGGTGTTTGAAACCCAGCTGACCAACGTGATGATCCGGATGGAGGATGCCAGCCGTTTCAAGAAAAAGCTGTTTGACCGCTTTATGGCTCATGCCCGCAAGGTGGGTCCGGATATTCTGGATGGTAATCCTGTTGGCGCCATGGACCGGCTGAAATATGCGTTGGGCAACCTGTTCATCTATGGGCCGTTGAAGAATACACTGGGCCTTAGCCGTGTGCGCGTCGGGTATACCGCCGGCGAGGCCATCGGACCTGAGATTTTTGAGTTCTATCGCAGCTTGGGCATCAACCTTAAGCAGCTTTATGGCCAAACCGAAGCAAGCGTTTTCATCACGGTGCAGCCTGATGGCGAAGTGCGTAACGATACAGTGGGCGTGCCTGCCCCCGGTGTGGAAATCAAGATTACCGACTCTGGTGAAGTGTTGTACCGCGGCCCTGGCACGTTCGAGGAATACTACAAAAACCCAGAAAGCACCGCTGACACCAAGGATGCCGAAGGCTGGGTGGCGACGGGTGATGCGGGTTTCTTTGACACGGACACTGGCCATCTTCGGATTATCGACCGCGCCAAGGATGTTGGCAAAATGTCAGATGGGTCGTTGTTCGCGCCTAAATATGTTGAGAACAAGCTGAAGTTCTATCCCAACATTCTGGAGGTTGTTGTGTTTGGCAACGAACGTGCGGAATGCACGGCGTTTGTGAACATCGACCTGAATGCCGTGGGCAACTGGGCAGAGCGCAACAACATTGGCTATGCGTCCTATCAGGAATTGGCAGGCCATCCGCAGGTGCTTGAGGCAATCAAGGGCCATATGGAAGAGATGAACCGCTCTTTGGCTGACGATCCGATGTTGTCGGGCTGTCAGCTGCACCGCTTCTTGGTGCTGCACAAGGAGCTGGATGCCGACGATGGTGAATTGACCCGCACCCGCAAAGTGCGCCGCCGGATCATTGAAGAGAAGTTCCATGATTTGCTGACCGCGCTTTATGATGGCTCAAGCGAGATTTCGACCACCACGGAAGTGACCTATGAGGATGGGCGCAAAGGCTCGATCAGTGCCACGTTGCAAATTGTTGATGCGGCGGTGGTTCCGGTGACGGCAACGCAGGTGGCCGCAGAATGAAACACGGTGCATTGAGCCTACTGCTGATGGCTTTGCCCTTGGCGGCGCAATCTGCTTCGGGGGATTTGACACCTATGGCGGGCTATTGCGTTGAGGCGCTGATGGACAGCCGCCCGTTGATGACGTCAGCATTGGTGCCATCAACCGCCAAAGAGGCGGGCCGCGAAGATGCCGATGAGCGCGCAGAGTTCTATGTCGTGCCTCACGAGCAACTGGTGTTTAGCCGGATGAACGTTGGCAATCTGTCGGCGTGCTCGGTCTTTCTACAAGACGGGGCTGAGGGTTGGAACATTGCATCCGTTTCGGCGCACATGAAAACGCTGGGGCTGATAGCCGCGCCTGAATGCGCCGAGGATGGTACTGAGTTCTGGTTTTCGCAGCTTCCCAACCTGAAACGCCGGGGAGTTACGGCAGTTGCCGATGTAAGTGACGACGTTGTGTTGGAAATTCTGGCGTTTGAGACGCCAGAGATTTCGCGGCTCAGTGATTGTTTGGCGCAGGCCTCGTAATGAAGGCCGCACGCACGCAGAGAGGATACGAATGATGCTGGATGCGTCAGAGGGATACACCACCGACGATGGCCGCAAGATTGGCGGTGTGGTGATGGAAATGAAGAATATCACCCTGCGCTTTGGCGGCGTGGTGGCGATCAAGGATATCTCGTTTGATATTCGCCAAGGCGAGATCCGCGCGATAATCGGCCCAAACGGGGCCGGAAAATCATCAATGCTGAACGTGATCAGCGGGTTCTATAACCCGCAGGAGGGCGAAGTTTGGTATCAGGGTTCCAAGCGCCCGCCGATGAGACCGTATCAGGTGGCGCAGCAGGGCATTGCCCGCACATTCCAGAACATCGCTTTGTTTGAAGGCATGACAGTGCTGGACAACGTTATGACCGGGCGCATTCGCCAGATGAATGCGGGATTGTTCAGCCAGGCCCTGTGGAAGGGCAAGGCAGAAAACGAGGAAGTCGAGAACCGGGAAGTCGTTGAAAAGGTGATTGATTTTCTGGAAATTCAGGCCATTCGTAAAACTCCGGTGGGGCGTCTGCCCTATGGGTTGAAAAAGCGGGTCGAGTTGGCACGCGCATTGGCAGCAGAACCCAGCATCCTGTTGCTGGACGAGCCGATGGCCGGCATGAACGTCGAAGAAAAAGAGGACATGAGCCGCTTTATTCTGGATGTGAACGATGAATTTGGCACCACTATCGCCCTGATCGAACACGACATGGGCGTGGTGATGGACCTGAGCGACCGTGTCGTCGTGATGGATTACGGCATGAAGATCGGTGACGGCACACCCGATGAAGTGCGCAGCAATCAGGCGGTGATCGACGCCTATCTGGGGGTGGCGCATGACTGATCTGGCAAAAACAACACTGATAATGGGGATATATCATGCCTGAGCAGGTGATCTTTGGGATGGAAGTATTCCTTAACGGGTTGATGGCGGGCGTGCTTTATGCGCTGGTCGCCCTTGGGTTTGTATTGATTTACAAAGCGTCCGGAATTTTCAACTATGCGCAAGGGGTTATGGCCCTTTTCGCCGCGCTCACCCTAGTGGGGATCATGGAGGGGCAGGTGCCCTTTTCGCATTTGATCAACGCAGCACTGGGCACAGATTTGCACCACTTTGGCTGGCATGTTCCGGCTTTTCTGGCGATCCTGCTGACCATGGTGGTGATGGTGGCCCTGTCCTGGTTGGTGAACAAAATCATCTTTAAGCACCTGGTCAACCAAGAGGCGATTATCCTGTTCATGGCCACCATTGGGCTTGCCTATTTCCTGGAAGGTTTTGGCGATATCATGTGGGGCAGTGAAATCAAAAAGCTGGATGTCGGCCTGCCACAGGGCATCAATAGCCTGATTGATGAGACCACGTTCAAGATCTTTGATTACGGGTTCTTTATCGACAATCTGGATATCGTAGCCACGATTGTGGCCGCTCTTTTGGTCTGTGCGCTGGTTGCCTTTGCGCAATATTCCAAGCAGGGCCGTGCCATGCGCGCGGTGGCGGATGATCACCAGGCGGCTCTGTCTGTTGGCATTTCGCTGAACTTCATCTGGGTGATGGTGTGGTCACTGGCCGGGTTTGTCGCCCTTGTGGCAGGCATCATGTGGGGCACCAAATCAGGCGTGCAGTTTTCACTGTCGTTGATCGCCTTGAAGGCGCTACCGGTTCTGATGCTGGGTGGCTTCACCTCGATCCCTGGTGCGATTGTTGGCGGGTTGATCATTGGTGTGGGTGAAAAACTATTTGAGTTTATCATGTCGAGCCAAGCCATTGCAGGTCAGCTGTTTGGCTTCACGCTCAGCGCGACTGAGAATTGGTTTGCCTATGTGTTGGCACTTATTTTCCTTGTCTTCCGGCCGCAGGGCCTGTTTGGCGAAAAAATCATCGAGAGGGTCTGAGGGATATGTTTTATCGTGAAGCAGGTGACTTCAAGACCTCCTACAGTGAGGACAACCAAACCTTTCCGATCAAGTTTGACCGGTGGCGTTATTACTTTGTTCTGCTGGTGGCTTTTGCCGTCGTGCCGTTCCTGATCAATGATTATTGGGTCAATGCGGTGTTCCTGCCGTTCCTGATCTATTCCATTGCGGCGATCGGGCTGAATATTCTGGTTGGATATTGCGGACAGGTCTCATTGGGTACGGGCGGGTTTATGGCTGTGGGGGCCTATGCCTGTTACAAGCTGATGACCAGCTTTCCCGAGGTGAACATCTTTTTCCACGTTCTGATGTCAGGCGGGATTACCGCGCTGGTTTGTGTGGCGTTTGGCCTGCCAAGTCTGCGGATCAAGGGGTTTTACCTGGCTGTGGCCACGCTGGCTGCGCAGTTCTTCCTTGTCTGGTTGTTCAACAAAGTGGCGTGGTTTTACAACTATTCCGCGTCGGGTCAGATCAACTCGCCTGAGCGCACTGTGTTTGGCGTGCCCGTCACCGGCGCCCAGACAGAGCCTTGGGCGGCCTATATGTTCTGCCTTGTTTTCCTGGTGATCTGTGCCGTGATAGCGCGCAATCTGACGCGCGGCATGCAGGGTCGCAAATGGATGGCCATTCGGGATATGGATATTGCGGCTGAAATCATCGGGGTGAACCCGCTGAAGGCCAAGCTGAGCGCTTTTGGGGTGTCGGGCTTTTTCGTCGGCATCTCTGGCGCGCTGTTCTTTGCGGTTTATTTGGGCGCTGTTGAAGTGGGCGAGGTCTTTGGCATCAGCAAGTCGTTCATTGTGCTGTTCATGGTGATCATTGGTGGGCTGGGGTCCATCTTTGGCAGCTTTGCCGGGGCGGCGTTTCTGGTGTTGCTTCCGGTTCTGTTGAAAAACGTGCTGGTAGGAACGCTGGGCTGGCCTACTGATACTGCCGCTCATCTGGAATTTATGATCGTAGGCGCATTGATTGTGACCTTTTTGATTGCCGAACCCCACGGTTTGGCCCAGCTTTGGCGCGTCGCAAAAGAGAAACTGAGACTTTGGCCTTTCCCTCACTAGGGTGGCCATCGAGGTGCGGTGCGTGAAATCACGCACCCTACATAATGTCGGATAAAACCAAGGGAGGTATTCACCGATGAAAACCAAGCTACTGACTGCATTTGCAGCGGCCTTTATGTCTGCAGCCCCTGCACTGGCGGAGTTGACCATTGTCGACACCAGCTATCGCACCGGGCCTTATGCCGCGAACGGGATTCCATTCTCGGACGGATATAAGGACTATTTCACCTTGCTGAACGAGCGCGATGGCGGCATCGGCGGCGAAATGATCAATCTCGTGGAATGTGAGACCGGCTATAACACCGAAAAAGGTGTGGAATGCTATGAGGCGACCAAGGGCGACGGCGTGCTTGTTTATCAACCGCTGTCCACTGGCATCTCCTATCAGCTGATCCCGAAAGCCACAGCTGACGGTATCCCGCTTCACACCATGGGCTATGGCCGCACATCCGCCAAAAACGGTGCCGTGTTCAACTGGGTGTTTAACTATCCTGCGAACTATTGGGATGGGGCCTCGCTGGCTGTCACGCACATCCTTGAGCAGAATGGTGGCGACATCAACGGTAAGTCGATTACGCTGATTTATCACAACTCTGCTTACGGCAAGGAGCCGATCCGCACGCTGGAAGAGCTGTCGAAAAAGCATGGTTTCAACCTGACACTGCTGCCTGTTGACCACCCCGGTCAGGAGCAGAAATCGCAGTGGTTGCAAATCCGCCGCGAAAAGCCTGACTATGTGCTGATGTGGGGCTGGGGCGTTATGAACCCGGTCGCCATTCAGGAAGCTGTGAACATCCGTTTCCCGATGGAGAACTTCATCGGCATCTGGTGGTCAGGTTCCGAAAACGACGTGAAATCGGCGGGCGAAGGTGCCAACGGTTATAAGGCGCTGGCCTTCCACAACCTTGGATCTGATTACCCGGTTTACGGCGACATCCAGACACATGTTGCCGATGCTGGCAAATCTGCCGGTGCTGGCGATCAGATGGGCACGGTGCTGTATAACCGTGGCATGTACGCCGCGATGTTGGCAGCTGAGGCGATCAAAACCGCGCAAGAAATGCACGGCACGGCGAAGATCAATGCAGCGCAGATGCGTGACGGTATGGAAAACCTTGTCATCACCGAAGCCAAGATGGAGGCCATCGGCCTGCCCAATTTCGGCCCGGAGTTCAGCGTGAGCTGTGAAAACCACGGTGGTAACGGCTTTGGTGCCGTATCGCAGTGGGATGCCACCGCTGGTGAGTTCAAGCTGATCACTGAGTATTACCAGTCAGATCAAGACGTGATCCAACCGCTGGTAGACGAAGATTCTGCATCGTTTGCTGCCGAAAACGGCATCGAAAGCGGTTGCTGATCTAAGCGATCTTTCCTTCGGCCACGGCATGATGTTGTGGCCGAAGGACCTGAATATTTTTTAGAACACTGAAAGACGGGGTGATACGCCTCGTCACGATGGAGATGCGCCATGCTGGATGCGGCCGAGACCCAAGAGAACCTGCTGGAGATCAACAATATTGAGGTGATCTACAATCACGTTATTCTCGTGTTGAAAGGTGTTTCTCTCAACGTGCCCAAGGGCGGAATCACGGCCTTGCTGGGCGGAAACGGCGCAGGAAAAACCACCACGCTCAAGGCGATTTCAAACCTTCTGAAATCAGAACGCGGTGAAGTGACCAAAGGGACGATCACCTATCGCGGTCAACGTGTGCAGGATCTGGTTCCGTCGGATTTGGTCAAGAAGGGCGTCATTCAGGTGATGGAAGGCCGCCATTGTTTTGAGCATCTGACAGTAGAAGAAAACCTGCTGACCGGTGCCTATACACGCAGTTCAGGCCGCGCCGAGATCGATGCCGATCTTGAAATGGTTTATGAATATTTCCCACGTCTGAAAGAGCGTCGACGCTCTCAGGCGGGGTATACCTCGGGCGGCGAGCAACAGATGGTGGCCATTGGCCGCGCGCTGATGTCCCGGCCCGAAACGATCCTGCTGGACGAACCCTCAATGGGGTTGGCACCGCAGTTGGTGGAAGAAATTTTCCAGATCGTGAAATCGTTGAATGAGAAGGAAGGCGCGACCTTCCTGTTGGCTGAGCAAAACACCAATGTGGCGCTGCGCTTTGCGCAGTACGGCTATATTCTGGAGAGCGGACGGGTTGTGATGGATGGTCCCGCAGCCGAGTTGCGCGAGAACCCGGATGTGAAGGAATTCTACCTGGGAATGTCCGATGAAGGGCGCAAATCTTTCCGCGATGTGCGCAGCTATCGCCGCCGCAAAAGATGGCTGAGCTGATGTCTTTGATCCAGCTTGCCTGTATTTGCAAGGCACAGACGCAATGAGCTTGCCCTTTGGTATATTCCGCCAGCGGTTCCTCGATCAGCTCCAGCGCCTTAATGTCTGTGTGAAAGCTGATCCTGCGATCCATCTCACCGGTATACAAGCGTATACAATACTTCGCCGATCTGGCGATTCCCTTCAATTGGTCAAGCTGCCGCGCCCCTGCGCCTCGGCCAGAGGATGCCAATATGACAAAATTTTATGATGAGCT
>Ga0209121_10001250_pt1 | contig 26677 bp, 23 predicted proteins | sample Cruoilmetagenom3_FD_187292 | JGI IMG/M metagenome (GOLD analysis project Ga0209121, IMG submission 187292) | Oil polluted marine microbial communities from Coal Oil Point, Santa Barbara, California, USA - Sample 3 (SPAdes) (version 2) | ecosystem: Environmental > Aquatic > Marine > Oil seeps ...
TAATCTGCGTTCAATTTCAAATGCTTCAGGAGCTTTAATATCTTCTAAATTAATTCCACCAAAAGTTGGTGCTATATTTTTAACGGTTTCAATAAATTTATCTACATCTTTTGTATCAACTTCAATGTCAAACACATCAATATCTGCAAATATTTTAAACAGTAAGCCTTTTCCTTCCATTACAGGTTTTCCTGCAAGTGCACCAATATCACCTAAACCTAAAACTGCTGTTCCGTTTGAAATAACCGCAACTAAATTTCCTTTTGACGTGTATTTATAAGCATTTTCAGGATCTTTTTCAATCTCTAAACAAGGTTCGGCTACTCCAGGAGAATATGCTAAAGATAAATCCTTTTGTGTTGCATATTTTTTTGTAGGAACTACTTGAATTTTACCAGGAGTTGGCTTTGCATGGTATAATAATGCCTCTCTTCTTTTTCTAGAATCACTCATAAATTAAGTTTTAGAATAAGTTAGCAAATTTAATACTTTATTATAAAAACAATGTTTTTTTACTTGATTTCCTTTTTATAAGTAATAATTGTAGCATGTTAACAAAAAATGACAAAAATCATTAAAAAAATGAAATTATTTAATAAAATTAATATTTCTTAATAATCCAGTAAATTTTGTGCGTTTTACAGCCGATTTTTTAAATACTTCCTTAAATACATCTTCTGTTATTTCTTCCCAATCATTCTTTGTAATTGATAATAAATCGGGATGTGGATTCAATTTTTCTTCGGAGTGTGGTTTTGAAAATCGATTCCATGGACAAACATCTTGGCAAATATCACATCCAAACATCCAATCTTCAAATTTTTCTTTTACCGATGTTGGAATTTCATTCTTTAATTCAATCGTGAAATATGAAATACATTTCGAACCATCTACCGTATTGCTTGGTAAAATTGCATTGGTAGGACAAGCATCTATACATTTTGTGCACGTACCACAATGGTTGGTTTTAAACGGATTGTCATATTCAATATCTACATCTAAAATAAGTTGTGCTAAAAAGAAAAAAGAACCTCTATTTTTTTGAATGAGTAAAGAGTTTTTTCCTCTCCAACCAATGCCGCTTTTTTCAGCCCAAGCACGTTCTAAAACCGGAGCAGAATCTACAAATGCTCTGCCGTTAACTTCACCTATAGTATCTTGAATAAAAAAAGTAAGTGCTTTTAGTTTTGATTTTATAATATGATGGTAATCTTCACCATAGGCATATTTAGCAATTTTATAAGAATCACTACTCTGAATTTCTTTAGGAAAATAATTAAATGACAAACTAATTACAGATTTAGCTCCTTCAACTAACAAACGTGGGTCTAAGCGTTTGTCAAAATGATTTTCCATATAAGCCATTTGCCCATGAAAACCACTTTTAAGCCATTTCTCCAAATTGCTCGCTTCTTTCTCTAAAAATGCTGCTTTTGAAATACCACAAGTCTCAAAACCTAAACGTTTTGCTTCTTGTTTTATTAAATTTGAATACTTCTTACTATTTATCAATTCTAAAAAAATTGTTTAAACTTAAAAGTACAATTTTTTTATTTCCAGCCTGTAACCTCCATAATTTTAGTATAAATATCAGTGTTTTGATACACTCCATTAAACTCTTCAGAACCTGGCCCATAAGCAAAAACTGGGATTAAAGTTGTTGAGTGTCCACCAGTAGAAAAAGTCAAATCTATTTGGTTATAATCGCTGTATTCTTTTCCATGCTCATTAACTCTTTGCTTCGATGAAAGTGCTAAACCACCAGTTTCGTGGTCTCCAGTTACAACAACTAAGGTATTCCCATCTTTTTCTGCAAAATCTAAGGCTTTTCCAACAGCATCATCAAAATCGATTAACTCTGTAATCACGTATTCTCCATCGTTTTCATGTCCTCCCCAATCAACTTGAGAGCCTTCGACCATCATAAAAAAGTTAGAGTTGTTTTTACTTAAGAATTCTATCCCTAATTGAGTCGCATTTTCAAGAAAATTACCTCTATTTTCAATCATTTTAGGCATTCCATTTTCAGCCAGTAAATACCCGATTTTTTCAAAATTACTAATGCTATTTATATCGCCCAAAGCAACAGTGTCAATTGCAAAATTTTTGCCTTCTAATTCACTCACCAAATTAAGACTGTCTTTACGCTTGTTGAAATATTTTAAACCTCCAGCAGCAAAAAAATCTACATCAGAAGCTACCATATCCAAAGCAATATCTTCTGCCATTCCCCTACTTATAGCATGTGCATAAAAAGCCGCAGGTGTTGCGTGTGTAATTGAAGAAGTAGCTATAACACCACTTTTTATATTCTTTTTTGAAATTACTTCAACAATATTTTCAACTGAAGTTGAATCAGGTAAAACTCCAATTGCCCCATTATATGTTTTTACGCCACTTGCAAAAGCTGTTGCGCCAGCAGCAGAATCGGTTATATTATGGCTTGAAGAAGATGTATTTATCAATCCTATATGCTTAAATCTGCCATAATTCGGATCACTTTCTTTAAAATAAAATGCAGTGGAAACTTGGGTTAATCCTGTTCCATCTGCAATTAATAATATTACATTTTTAGGAGCTTCTTTCTTTGTAATTGAAGTTTCATTAAGGTTGCAAGAAAATAGTGCAAATACCACGAAAACAAAAGTTATTTTTTGAAGTTTCATTTTTTAATTTTTAAGTACGTAAAAATAGTTAAATTAATATTATTTTTTTACTGGTATATACCAAATATTTTTATTTAGGTCAATTCCACCTTTTAAATGGTTCTGAACAACCCTATCCACTATAAAAATACCCTTTTTTGCCATGTTAGAAAAATTATCTAAACCATTATTTGGAAAATTTCTCCTTGTTCTATGGATATTAAATTTATCTGAAAAAACTCTACCAAATGTCTCTTCAACACCTTTTATACCATACATAAATCCTAACAAACCACCCCAAGTTGCAGTTGGATTATCGGAATCCCAACCACTCAAAACACCAATTTTAATGGTCTCTTTTAAATTACCTTCGCCATAAAGTAAACTAACAATACTTGAAGCAAAATTGATTCCAGCTGCAAAACAACCGTTGCAATATATGTTCTTTGAAGTCATATTATAACCATCCTCTTGGTTAACTTGATAGCGCAAATAAACCAAATCTCGAGTTTGTTCCCAAGAAAAATTTTCATCATATTTAGATTTTACAAAATCGAACATTTTTGCAGAATAAGAATCATCTGGCAGGTGTTCTCTCGCTTTAGAAGCCATCCAAAATATCTGTTCTTTTTTTGATAATTTTTGATCGACCTTAGATGCCAATGAATACATAATTACATAAAATTCTGAAATCCATTGAGCATTTTCTCTTGCAGTTGTTTGAATCGGTAACTTTGCCATTTCCAATGCTACATCAGGCCGAGATGGAGCAAAGAAACCGAATATTTCAGTTGTTAATTGAGCATCAATCATTTCGTAATAATTGTTATAAATAGAATCTGTTGTAATTTCAGGATTACTTGTTTCTGGGGGGAGATAGCCTTCTTCCATTTTATCTAATGCTTTTTGATTTGCAACCCACAAATAATTCTCTTCTTCAGATTTTATATGTTTTAACCAACCTTTTTTAATTTGTTCACCCGTTAAAACTGTTGTTTTTTCAGTAAACATCAAATGCTGATACATATATTCAATATCGGTATCATCATCCGCTCCCCAAACTTCATCTTCGCCACGAAAAACAAAATCTATATTATCCGATAAATTACTTGGAACACCTTGCCCCCAAATACTTGGCTCATCTGGTTTCCCCCAATTCTCTCTTGTATAAAAATCTCCTGTTCTTATTTCACCAATATTTCCAATTTTATCCATTTCCGTAATTAAGCCAGTCCAATTTGCAATACATTGTCCTAGCCAAAACCCATACAATTTATCGGCATAATCAGTTCTTGAAATGATGAAATCTGACTCTTTTGGAATATACGATTTGTAGTTAAAATCAGGGTTTATAAAGCTTGTTTTTGTTATTCCAATTGATTTTTTTACTTGATTTGTATCTCTACAAGAAGTAACAACGAATAAAAAAACAACAAAGAAAAGTACTTCAGATTTATCAAACAGGATGAATTTCATAAAAAAATATTTTGTTAAAGATACTAAATGTGCCTTTTGAGAATTGTAAAACATTTAGATTTTTTAGTTTTGAGTTAACATAAAAAATCCCGCAATTGCGGGATTTTTATACTATTTACTGTTCATCTTTTGGAATGTAATAACATCCTCCAGGTGACTTATCTGGTGTAAAAGCTCTCTCAAACCAAAGAGGTCTACGCTCACCATTAGGTCCAGGAGCAGGACGAGTCATTGCCATCCACTCTTTATACACTTCGTGAGATTTATTTGTATCTACAAAAATATCTCCATATTGCTCACCTTCTTTTGGTTTTTCAATACGAACTCTTTGATGCCAACAATGCATTCCACTTATTGGATCTGGGTGAACTGCATGTGTAATATTTTGATGCACACCTCCATCTTTCCAGAAGATTCTTTTTGAATCTTTATCGTGAGATTCAAAAGGTTTAATTCCAGACATAGTGTTCATTTTCCAGCCTCCATTTCCATCATTTTCAATATTTACTGTATTGGTTGCCCAACGATTTCCTATTTTATCTTGAGGTCTTCTCCAACGTCCAATATGATGTGAACAAGCCACAACGCCTGGTTTCATACTTTGTGTAACCCAAACTTTATCGATAAAATATCCAATATCAGTGTTCATTTTTACCAAATCTCCTGTTTTGAAATTCCATTTTGCAGCATCATCAGGATGCATCCAAATCGGATTTCTATTTGAGATTTCAACCAACCATTTTGCATTTCCAGAGCGTGAGTGAATCAACGTTGGTAATCTAAAAGTTGGTACTAGTACATATTCACCTTTCGATTTGTCTAATTTTTCATTGTGAATATGACTTTTTATATAGGTTGGCGTCGCATATTCTGGCCACTTCCAATCTACCATTGTTTGAGAATAAAACTCATTTTTACGAGATGGTGTTGGAAAACCTACACAAGCTTTTCCATTTACCATAACACCAATAGCTTTTCCATCTTTTGTAATCACATCATTTTCAGGATCCACTTTTGACCCTTTCAGCTGATCTGCTGAAAGTTCATTCTCATTAACCTTATATGATTCTCCTTTTTCAATTTCAAAAGCTCCATACTTTTGCATGTATTGTAATTCCGTAATTCCTTCTGATTTAGCTTTTTCTGGTAGTCCTTTTACACGTTCAAAAATGTATTGGTAATATTCATCTATCGTAATTTTTTCTCCTGGTCGATATGGAGATTCAAAATGTTTACGAATACCCATACTTCCATCAGGGTCAATTCTCCAAGATAATTCTATAAAGAATTCATCTTCTTCCCAAACTTCACCAGGATTAGACTCATACGTTAACTTCACTGGTTTTCCGTTTCTTCGTGCAGCTTCTCTTAAAACTGGCTGACGAAATGCTACCCATGTTCCTCCATGTGTTGCATAACTATTTAAATCATGGCGTTCAGAAGCTAGTCCCATTGGTAGTACAAAATCGGCATAAAATGCGGTTTCATTCCAAGTAGGGGTTAAAGCTGCGTGCAAGCCAAATTTTGATTCATCAGCATACATTTCCATCCAAGTAAACCCATCAGGATAGGTCCAAACTGGATTAAATACCCTTGAAAAATAGACATCCATTTTACCTCTTCCCTCTTTTAAGAAATGAGGTAATAATTGACTCATTTCAAAAAATGCTAACGGATATTCTTTTGGGAAATGTAATTCATTCCATTTCTTCTGAGGTTTTGGTGGATTTGGTTGCGTAGGCTTAAACTTATTCCAAGAATTTGGGGAAGTCCCTCCTTTTGCTCCAACAGCTCCTGTTAGTGTTGTTAAAAAGTGTAATGCTCTAGCAACACACCAACCTCCTAGGTTAGAAGCTCCAGCGGCACGCCAGTTATGAGAAGCAAATCGTTCTCCTGCTTCACCTATTTTATGAGCAATTTCAATAATCATTTCTGCTTTTACACCAGATTCTTTTTCTGCATATTCAGGAGTAAATTCCTTGTACTCATCAATCATTGCAGCAATGTAGTTTTCAAACGTACATTCTTTATCAGAATGTCTAGCCTTCATGTATTGTTTCCAATTTGTCCAATTTTCTAAATAGGTTCTATTGTATAAACCTTCTTCTAAAATTATTAAAGCCATTGCCAATAAAACAGCAGCTTCAGTTCCAGGATAAGATGGCATCCAATAATCGGACATACTTGCTGTATTTGATAAACGAGGATCCATAGTTGCCAACTTAGCGCCTTTCATTTTTCCTTCAATAATTCGCTGCGCGTGTGGATTGAAATAATGTCCAGATTCTAAATGTGCTGAAACTAATAATATAAATTTTGCATTGGCATGGTCTGGAGAAGGTCGATTGTAACCGTACCAAAGGTTGTACCCAAAACGAGCTCCAGAAGAACAAATATTGGTATGTGAATTATGACCATCAATTCCCCAACCTTGTAAAATCCAGTTCATGAACTTTTCTTTTCCAGGTCTTCCAACGTGGTATGCAATTTCATTATGACGATCTTCTAAAATTGCCTTTCTAATACGAGTTGCAATCGTATCTAAAGCATCGTCCCAAGTTACACGTTCCCATTCTCCATCTCCTCTTTTTCCTTTTCTTTTTAAAGGAAATAAAATACGATCTGGATCGGTTAATTGATTAATAGTTGCTGGACCTTTAGCACAGTTTCTACCTCTACTTCCTGGGTGATGAGGGTTTCCTTCAAACTTTTTAACTTCTTGTGTTTCTTTATCAATAAAAGCTGTTAAACCGCAAGCACTTTCGCAATTAAAACAAGTTGTTGGAATTATCTGATATTCTTTCTTTTCTTTCTTTGGCCAAACTTTCGGATCATATTCTACCCAATTATCCCATTTTTCAGGTGGTGGAAAATTCTCATACATTTTGGCAACTTCTTCGTCGGAAAACTGACGCATATCTCCGTCAAATTTCTGATAACCTTCTTTGTGCAGATTAGGAATAATACCCATTTTTTCTGCTATATTTTCTATGAATGATGGTTTTTTGTATCCCATGATTTTATCTTTATTTAATTAAGCTAAAGGAATTCTTTGTGGTGCTTCCACCCAAATTTTCTCTGTTGCGATAATTCCTACTAAAACTAATACTGCCGAACCAATAAATAATGGTTCTGAATTTCCTACTAATAAAAATACTAATGGAATAATATTTCCAATCATAACTGTAACTACCCAGAAAAGGTTTTTATATCTTCCTTTTGTTATCATCTTCACTACTGTTTTAGCTGCTGTAGTTGGATGCGTTATTGTCAACTCTGTAACCATTGTAAATAGATTTACAATTAGAGCTATAATCATTGTATTCTTTAAAATATCCATCCAACTTTCGTTTCCAAAAATTAATGAAGCCAATACAAAAATTGAAACACCAGCCATAACACTATGCACTAACATGTGTAGTGGTAAAGTTGGACTTTGCCAAAAATCACGTCCTTTTGCTTGTGCAAATAAAAATGCTGTATAAATCGCTAATAAAATAGCGAAGGCTGCAGTAATCCATAATAGAACAGTTTCTCCTGTTTTTATTTCAAAAAATGTCATTCCAGCCCAAACAGTAATCAATAATCCAAAAATAGTAATGGTATAACCACCCTTTACTAACCAAGAATTCCATTGTGGACGTAATAAAACGTTTAGGAATCTATCTGGTCTGTCTAAATCCATTACTAAGAATAACCCTGTTAAGGCTAAACCTACTAGAGAAATTCCTGCAGACCATAATTTTGCAGTTGAAGAAACTTCATAACCCAAGATTATTGCTAAAAATGGAATTAAGAATGCTCCTGCTGCAATTGCTTTTGTGAAAACGTATGCCGAAACTTCCCATCCCCATAAAATACCTTTATCTGGAGTATCATAAACTCTACGTGCTTTTCCTGTTAGCACATCGATATAATTTGGATTTTCAGAATCTTTTCTTTGATATGCAGCTTGAATCTCATTGTCTATTGACATTTGCAATAAATCTACATCATCATTGCTATGCAACATTTTCTCGGCCGCTTTGGCATAATGCCCAACACCTCTTGCTTGTGAATTCCATAATCCTGGACCAGATTTAGCGGTTGCTTCTGGAATTAATGAAGCGTCATCTCCATCTATATAAAACAAATTAGGATTCGTACCTTTTTCGGGTTTACGTACCTTGACAGCCTGACGTGCTAATAATTCTGAAATTTCGGTTGAAGGGTTGTGCATATCACCAGCGATAATGGCGTGCTCAGGACAAACCGAAACACATGCAGGTTCACGACCAACTTCAACTCTATGTGCACAATAATTACATTTTGCAGCTGTATTATTATCAGGGTCAATATACAAGGCATCATAAGGACATGCTTGCATACATGACTTACATCCAATACAACGATTGTTATCAAAATCTACAATACCATCTTCTCTGGTATAAAGCGCTTCTACAGGACAAATTTCTACACAAGGCGCATCGGTACAATGATTACAGCGCATTACAGAAAAAATTCGTCTTGTATTTGGGAATTCTCCCTTTTCTACTTGTTTAACATATGTTCTGTTAACACCAACGGGCACATCGTGCTCTGACTTACAGGCTGTTGTACAAGCATGACAACCAATACATTTTCGGTTATCAATTATAAATCCATACTTCATTTTGTTATAAAATAGTTTGAGTAAACTCAAAGTTAGTCAATAGAAATATTAGTTATGTAACTAACATCACTCAAGTCGTTTATTCATATTATTTAGACTGATTCTAATTAAAGTTTATTGAAAATGAATTACTTTTGATTCACTATTGAAATTAGATTATGAATGTAACTATATTATTTTTTGGAATTACAACTGATTTAGTTGGAAAACCCTCTATTTTGTATTCAATTGAAAATGATTCTTCAGTTGAAAATTTAAAAGAATTACTTAAAACTGATTATCCTAATTTAAAAAATATTGATGACTTTGCCATTGCAGTAAATGAGGAGTATGCAACAAATGAATCTACTTTAAAAGATGGCGATGTGGTTGCCATTATTCCACCAGTAAGTGGAGGTTAATCTCTCAAATATTTTTTATCGATATAAAATGTTCCGAATGGGATAATTGACGCAACCAAAATAGACAAGAACGTTTTTGTTTTCCAATTTAATTCATATTTCAACATAAAAGCTAGAATAACATAAACAATAAATAAAAGTCCGTGTGGCATTCCAAGTATTTTTACAAACAAATCGTTTCCTAATAGATATTTTATTGGTGTTGCTATAAAAAGCAATAATATAAAGGAAACACCCTCCAAGACACTTACAACTCTAAATATTTTTTTCATTACTTCGCTTAACTTTGAATTTTAAAACCGGCCAAAAATACATTTTTGAATTGTTATCTTTGCATCAATTCAACTAAAAATGGAAAAAAGAACCTCAATTCATATCACTACTGAAAAATTAGATTTGCAAAGTTGCTATAATTTTGTTGAAAATCCATCTTGTGGAGGAATTACTGCTTTTGTTGGAACTGTTCGAAATGCTACACAAAACAAAGAAGTCACTTTGCTCGAATTTAGTGGTTACGAGCCAATGGCAATTAAAGAAATGCAAAAAATTGCCAATAAAGCTTTAAAAAAGTTCGATATTCATAAAATTGCCATTCACCACGCAGTTGGCGAACTTAAAATTGGTGCTATTCCAGTAATTATCACTGTTTCTTCTGCTCATAGAAAAGCTGCTTTTGAAGCCTGTGAATTTGCTATTGACACTTTAAAAGAAACCGTTCCTATTTGGAAAAAAGAACATTTTGAAGATGGCGAAGTTTGGGTGAATGCGCATCCGTAAAGAATTAAACAATTTTCATTTTTTTCAATAAAAACGAAGCATTCATATTTTTACAAATACCATCTTTTAACTGATAATCGAAATTTAATTCTTCATTTATAATTTCAGCGTCAAAATAGTAATTTTTAACTTCGGTTAATTCTTTCTCTATTTCGCACAAACTTAAATCATGTGTAGCAATAATTCCGGTTGAATTTGAAGCTATTAATTTTTGAACAAATTTCTTTGATCCAATAGCCTTATCTGTACTATTTGTACCTTTTAAAATTTCATCTAAAATGATAAAATAATTATCGTTTTCAATTTCATCAACGATAAATTTTAAGCGTTTCAATTCCGAAAAGAAATACGATTCATCGTCAGCCAAAGAATCAGATGTTCGCATACTGGTTATTAATTTTATTGGATTGTATTCAAACGACTCAGCACATACAGGCAACCCAATATTTGCCATAACAATTGATAAAGACACAGTTCTTAAAAAAGTGCTTTTCCCTGCCATATTTGCTCCTGTTATAATAAAAAATTGCTGATTTTTAATAATAAAATCATTATCAATTCTTTGCGTTTCTTTTAATAAAGTATGTCCTAAATTGGTTGCTTTTATAACTTCACTATTGCTATTAATTTCAGGAAAAACATATTTAGGATGGTTAAAAGCAAAGTTTGCCAACGAGTTTTGAGCATCAAAAAAAGCAATGACTTTAAACCATTGTTCAACTTTATCTTTATAAGTTGAAATCCATTTTTCAATTTTATAAACTTGGTATAAATCTCTAAGAAAAAAACCATTTCCAAGTACTGCAATAATTACATTATTTCGCTGGTCTAAAGCATCTAATAATTTAGAATATTCTTTAAAAATAGCTGATGCTTTTTTCGCCTCTGTTTTAATTTCTAATTGCTTCTTTTTTAAAGTTTCTGAAGTAAAAGTTGTGTTTTCTATTTCGTTTAATAACTTATGATATTGCTTAAAAGTATCTTTTGCATTGTCTGTGTTTTTAGATAATTCATTCACTTTTTTTACATAAAAACCAGAAATTCCTAAACCAACAAAAAGCCACAATAACACTATTATTTCAGGAATTAATTGAAAACCCAACGCTATAATTAACAACAAGGATAAAACAGAAAATACTGCTGGTAAGTATTTGAAAAATGTTGGAAAAACAGGTGTGTAATTATGAATCCAACTTATAATTTCTTTTGCAGGATGTTCTACTTTAACCAAGCTTGCAATTGCGGAAAAATGTTGTCGCCAAATTGGTTTTTCACTTAATTCTTTAATTCCGGTTTGTTTTTCGTTAATTGCTAAAATTGAGTTTGAAGTCAGTTCAGTAAATAATTCGTTTTTACCTTCAACAGTAACTGTTCTATTACAATATTGAAAAAAAGAACCTTTACCAAACAAATCAATATCGTAACTATACGAATGTTTTGGATTTATAAATTCACTCCCATCATCCAGGTTTAAATAATCTCTATTTAAAACGTTTAATTCTGTTTTATTAATAGCAATTAAGGTTTTATTTAAGTCATAATTGTATTGTAAATCACTGTGCTTCAACACTAAATATATAAACAGCATTATGCCAATACCAACAACCAATGAAATGGCTGAAATATTCCCAAAAAACAGGTAAACCCCTAAAATAATTCCTAAAAAAGTAAGGAAACGCAAGGCACTAGAAAGTGCCAATTTCTTTTTTAAGGTTGCTGATTTTTCTTCAAAATTAGCTTTTTGATTGTTGTAAAAATCTTGTGGATGTTGCATTTAATAATTGTCAATTCCGCCAACTAAACTTAAAATAGTTAGTTGTGGAAATTTTTCTTTTAATTTTAAAGTCACGTCGTAACTTGTAATTCCTTTTTTGCAAATTATCACATATTTTTTTTTAAAATTTGGATTAAAATCATCAATATTAAAGGTTTTATAAGGAATTTTTTGATCCACTTTAAAAGGAATTGGTGCATCTGTATGGTTTAAAACACTAATAACTTCAAACATATTTTCTGATACAACCTTTTTAAATTCTGACGCTGTAATTAATAAAGAAGCATCTTGAGTTTTGCAATACGACTCTACATAATCAGAACTTTTGAAAATCTCTTCAATATCTAATGCCTCATTTTTACGCAATTTCATTTTAAATTGAGAATTCTCCAACGCGTTATAAATCAATAATTGATTCGTTAATAAATTTCCAGTTTTAGTAATTAATTTTATCACTTCATTTGCTTGTAACAAAGCAATTAAACCCACTATTGGGTTCATAGTTCCGGCTTCCTCGCAATTTGGAATGTCGGTTGCAATGTTTGGGAAAGCATCTCTCAAATTACAGCTAAAACTTCCGTCATTATTTTGCAAATTAAACGTTGCAACATAACCATCAAACTTATACAATGAGCCGTAAACTAAAGGCTTTTTTAAAAGTACACAGGCATCGTTAATCAAGTATTTAATTTGCAAATTATCGGTGCCATCCACAACAATATCAAAGTTTGAAATTAGTTCTAGAATGGAATTTTTACTAACGGCTTCATTCGTAAAACTCACATTTGTAAAAGGAGCTCTTTCTTTAATTTCGTTCGCTAAGATTTCTACTTTTGATTTATGAATATCACTTGTTTTGAAGAAAACTTGTCTGTGCAAATTAGAAACAGATACCACATCAAAATCTGCCAAATGGAGCTCTCCAACGCCACTTGTTGCCAAATAAATGGCAATTGGGCTACCCAGACCTCCACAACCAATAACCAATACTTTTGCATTTTGTAACAGTGCTTGTCCTTCTTCACCAATTTCTGACAAAGTAGTCTGACGCTTAAAATATGCTGACTTTAAAATTTCCATTATTGCGTTAAAATTGATTCACCTTCTTTGTTTAAATAGTATTTTGAATCAGCAATTTTATAATATTTGTTTAACTTATTAAGATACTGAAAATATTGCAAGTCGCCAAAACCATAAATAGTTTCTTGGGTTTGCCAAAGCAGTAATTCTCGAACAATTTCTCTTTCAGCTAATGGTTTAAAATTGATGATTTCTAATATTTTATACTGAATTTGATTTATTCCTTTTTCATCCGGAAATCTTGACAAATGCTGCTCCATTGCTTTTTGGAAATAAGGAAATTTTCCTCGTTGTTTGTTAAAATTGAATTCTTGAAGGTTTTCAATATTATTTTCAACATAAACATTCCAACATTGCTCCGCAAACTCTAAATTACTTTTTGAAATATTTAAACTGTTCTCGTACAATGATTCAAATTCATTTGAGCTAAAATTCGACAAAGATTGCAACTTTTCTTTTCCTTTTACCCAACCTGTACAAACCAATTTATAAGTTACATCTTTTCTAAAACTTTGAAGTAAATACGAACATAGAGCCATTAAATTTACTTGGCAAAACAAATCGAATTCAAACCAAAGAACAACTTCATCATAAACCTCTACATCTTCTAATTGAACAAGTTCTTTAATGGTTTTATCGAAATATTCTAGTTTGGAAACTCCTAATTCATTTTCAAAATAAGCGTATCTTTTTAACCAAAATTCATCACTTCCAACATCTTTACAAATAGGCCCTTCACATAATAATTCTCGCCAAACTAAAATATCTCCAACCAGATTCGTTTTTTTTATAATTTCAGCTGTACAATCTCCATTTGCAATATGAAGTCTATTTTCCATTTATTTCTTTCTGTGCATTTTTAAAATCTTCAGGCGTGTTTATATTTCTAATGAAATCATCATCAATTTCAACTATTTCAACATCTGAATTTATCAATACTTTCCTTGGGCAAGAATATCCTTGAGCCAAATAATTTAACAACAATGTGTAGCTTTTAGGCTCCCAAATAGTAATTAATGGCTCAGGAAATTGTTTGTCTTTTCCTTTTATGGTAGTTGCAGCTTTTGAAGGGTTTCTGTGTTTTAATAATAATTGAATTACATCACTGGTAACAAAAGGCAAATCTGTAGCAATTACCAACCAAGCTACATCTGGATTTTTCTGAAAAGCTGAACAAATAGCACCAAAAGGACCTAAACCAATAAATTTATCTGTTATTTTATTTTCAATAGAAATTTCTTGTGCTTCTCGAACTGATAAATAGGTTTTTAAATGATTTTTCTCCAATAATTCAATAGCCACATCGCGCTGATTTTTACCATAAAAATTCAGAGTTCCTTTGTCTGTTCCCATTCTAAGGCTTTTACCACCAGCCAAAACCAATCCTTGAATTGGAGCAATTTTTTCTTTTATTAAATTCTCAATATGTCTTGAAATTTTATCAACTTCATTAAAATGATAACATAATAAGTTCTTAATTTGAGGATGTTTTTCTTCTAAAAAGTTAAAATAGGTTGAATCTTCATTCAACAAAATTACAAACTGAATGTTGTTTAATTGATCTAATCGTTTTAAAACTGAGGCTTCTTTTTCATTATCTAAAACTAAAATCTGTTTTGCACCTTGGTAATGATTTCCATTAATAAACACATAATCGTATTGAGAAAACTGAACTCGTTGATTGAATTTATTTATTTCTGAATTCGCTGAACTTTGAACAGTTCCTTTATGATGAAAAGTAAAAGTTTCCAAAGCTAATTCTTCAACATCCTTACTGTGTGAAGCATCGAAATAAGCCAATTTATAATTGTCTAATTTTTCTGAAATTTTTGAAACTAAATTTGAAATATTAGAACAGTTTGTTCCTAAAATAGAAATTTCATTTGGAGCAAAATTATCGTTATCCCTTAGCTTTAACTTTGCATGTTTTTGATGTTTACCCATTTTTAATATCGCTTTTACCTCCCGATTTCTCCATCAATTTTACTTCTTTAATCACCATTTTTTGTGAAATTGCCTTACACATGTCATAAACGGTGAGAGCAGCTATATTCGCACCTGTCAAAGCTTCCATTTCAACGCCTGTTTTACCTTCTATGGCAACTGTGCACAAAATTTCAATATGCGTTTTATCTATAATATTAATATCAATATCTACACCGTTAATTAATAATGGATGACACATAGGAATTAATTCCGACGTCTTTTTAACCGCTTGAATTCCAGCAATAATAGCTGTTTGAAAAACAGGTCCTTTTTTGGTTACCAATTCATCATTTTTAAAATGAGCAATAATTTCAGTTCCTAAAAACATAATTGCTTTTGCAGTTGCTTTTCGTTTGGTGATTTTCTTATCACCAACGTTTACCATCTTTGGTTGATTTTTATCTCCAATATGTGTGAATTTGTTCTTCATAAGAATAAGATTCTGAAACAAGTTCAGAATGACGAGTTATATTTTATAAATATGTAATTGAAGAAATAATAACCTTAATTAAATTACCTATATTTTATTAAAGGAAAAACTTCTCCTTTGGTAAAATTAGTTCTATCATCTGGTAATTCCAAAAAAGCATCAGAATCTACTAAATTGGCTAAATCTCCAGAGCCTTTTCCAGTTACCGGAGTTGCTAATACTTGTCCGTTTTCTTGGTGTAATTTTACTTGTAAAAAATAGGTGAGATTTGGCTTGAAAAAATAGTCTTCAGTCAATATGGCTTGTTGCTTATTTTCAGAACTTAACCCCATTGATTTGTAATACCAAGTATGAAAATATTTTAAACAACTTACAAAAGTAGAAACTGGGTTTCCTGGAAAAGCAAAAACAGTTTTGCTGCCTTTTTTACCAAACCAAAAGGGTTTTCCGGGTCTTTGTTTTACTTTGTGAAAAAGTTTTTCAACTCCCAAATTATTCAAAACTTCAGGAATAAAATCGAATTTCCCTTTTGAAACTGCTCCGCTAAAAATTAATACATCAAAATCATTTAAAAATGAATTTATTTTATTTTGCAGCACTTCTTTATCATCAAGAATATGAGCTGTTTCAGCTTGTATATTTAGTTTTTTTAATAGTGAAACAAGTGTAAAAACATTACTTCTTCTAATTTGAAATGGTTCTGGGGTTTTGGAAACACCCACAAGTTCATTTCCTGTTGAAACAATCATAACTTTAGGCTGTTTCGCCACTTTTACTTTACTTTTCCCTACAGTTGCTAAAACGCCGATTTCAGCAGCTGTAATGAGCGTATTTTCATTAATTAGAACATCTCCTTTTTCTCTATCCAATCCTTTTAAATGAACATTTTGAAATTTCTTAACAGTATCCACTTGTAATTTTGCAATTCCGTTTTCAATATCAATTAATTCATATTGAATTACAACATCGGTGTTTTTTGGAAGCATAGCTCCAGTCATAACTTCAATACAATTATTAGAATTTTGCATGGTAAGTTGAGGGCTTCCGGCTGGCTGAATTCCTTCAGTTTTAAATTCACGTTGCCCTTTGTTGAAAGCCTCCGCAGCAATAGCAATTCCATCCATACTAACTCTGTTAAAAGGAGGAAATGATCTATCGGCAATGATATTTTCTTTTAAAATTCGACCGTCAGATTTTAAAAATTTTATTTCTTCTACACCAAATTTTTCAGTTTGATTTTGAATAATTTCTAAAGCTTTTTGTACTGTTGTTAATTCCATTTTCAAAGATTCCTGCCTACGCAGGAATGACATTTTTAATTAATTTATCTGATTACTATTAAACTATAATTTGCTTCGACTCCTCTCAGCAACCACGCTCAGCCGCCGATACTATTCAACCATTATTAGTATTTTGCATCAACAGTTTAAAACTTATTCAAATAATGGAAGATATTGTTAATTATCCATTGTCAATTTTTAATTAATTTACCCTCCAATTGTTGACATACTTTCAGAAACATCATCACCTCTCATCTCTTCGGCTATAAATCCGTTTTCTGGTTTTTTATGAACTGTTTTAATAAACAATTCTTTTAAGTCATCATCACTTGCTCCGTTTCTAATAAAATCCCGTACGTTAAAAACACCTCCATCGAACAAACAATTTTTAAACATACCTGTTGCTGTAATTCTAATTCTATTACAATCGTTGCAAATGGTGCGTGTAAAAGCTGGAATTATCCCAAAAGTTCCTTTGTAATTTGGAATTTTAAAATTTTTGGATGTTGAAGATTTTTCAGAAAGTATATTCTCAACAGTTGAGTAATTATCTTTAATATGATTTATAATTTTATTTAAATTCCAAACTTCCTGCATCTCTCTTTGTCCTTTTCCGTTAAAAGGCATTTCTTCAATAAACCTAACTGCAATATTTTTATCTTTTGATAGCTCTACAAAATCTATAATTTCATCTGTATTAAAACCCGATTGAACTACAATATTTAATTTTAATTTAAGATTGCTTTTTTCTAACTTTTCAAAAGTATCGTACACATCTTCAAAAACATCTCTACGCGTTATTTGAGCAAATTTTTCTCTTTGTAAACTATCTATACTTAAATTAATGGCATTAATCTTTAATTCCTCTAATTTTTCAATATGGTTAGAAATTAAAGCACCGTTTGTTGTAATATTAATTTCGTCTAGTTTTTCGTTAAATGAAAGTGATTCCAAAAAATTTACAAAGTCTTTTCTTACAAAAGGCTCGCCTCCAGTTAATCTAACTTTATTTACTCCTAATTCAGATAACACACGTGTTATTCTATACATTTCTTTATATGAAAGTAACTCTTGTCTGTTTACAATATCTATACCTTTCGCTGGCATACAATATTGACAACGAAGATTACAACGGTCGGTAACTGCTAATCGTAAATACGATATTTTTCTACCAAATTTATCGGTTAACTGCATTAATTAAGAATGATTTTATTTCTTCCTAGGGTAATTATATCCTTCGTTTCTAATTTTTTTAACAATCGCGATACGGCTTCTCTTGAAACTTTTAAATCTCTTGCTATATCAAAATGCTTTTTATAAATAACATTGTCGTTATAGGCCATACTTGTATCTTCGAGATATTTAATTAATCTACTTTCTAAATTTGTAAAAGCAATATCGCTAATTTTATCCAATAAAATAGAAGTTTGTTTTAATTGTAATTTTGAACAAAACAACCTCCAAGATTCATATTTTTTAAACCACAAATTTACGGCTTTAACTGGTATGGCAATGTAAGATATATTACCATCTGCCTTTATTCTAATTTCACTTTTCTTGCCTTCATAAGCGTAATTAATGGCAATAGCACTTGACTGATTTTTAGATAAATAATGTAAAAAAATACCATTCCCTTTACCATCTCTTCGCATTACTTTGGCTATTCCTGAAACTATTATTGGAATGAATTGTATCTCTCTGCGAATTTCAAGTAGTATTTTATCTTGTTCAGCGTGTTTTAAAATACCATTATTACAAATTTCTTGAAGTAAGGACTCTTCAAATTTGTTTGAAAAATTATTAAATACAATTTCATTAATTTTCATTATGCTAAATTAATGAGGAAGTCTATCTTTAAATAAACCATAGCAAAATGCCCCAAAAGTTGCTCCAAAAATAACAACTAATATTGACACCACGCCTTTTCCAACTAACACAAACATAGGTCCTGGGCATGCTCCTGCCAAAGCCCAACCTAAACCAAATAATATGCCTCCTAATAAATTTCGAAAAAGACCTGACTTCTTAGGAGCTATATGAATTTCTTGACCTTCAAATGTTTTTATCATTTTTTTTCTGAAGAAAAACATACTTACCGTTCCTAATACAATTGCTGATCCTATAACTCCATACATATGAAATGATTGAAACTTGAACATTTCATAAATTCTATACCATGAAATAATTTCTGCTTTGCTCATCACTATTCCGAACAAAATTCCTACTAAAAAAAACTTAATATATTTCATAATGCTAAAAAATTAAAGGTAAAATAAGCCAAGTCATTACTAATCCTCCTATAAAAAAACCAATAACCGATATTAAAGAAGGCAACTCCAAATTACTTAATCCAACAATGGCATGACCCGAAGTACAACCTCCTGCCCAACGTGCTCCAAAACCTACCATAAAGCCAGCGGTAATTAAAATAATAAAACCTTTTAAGCTAAACATCGTTTCTATGCTAAAAATCTCATCTGGTAAATACGTAGCACCAGCATTTTGAATTCCAATATCTGCTAAATCTTGAATTGTTTGTGGATTAAGAGCAATGGCATCTGTTGGTGAAAGCCATTGCGAAGCTATAAAACCACCGGTAATTCCTCCAACAACAAAAATAAGATTCCAGCTATTTTGTTTCCAGTCAATTTTAAAATAATCGACAAATTTTCCAGCACCACCAATAGAGCAAAATGTTTCTAAGTTTGAAGAAACACCAAAACGTTCCCCAAAATAGTAGAGCAAAAACATAACGAACGCAATAATAGGACCTGCAACATACCAAGCCCAAGGTTGAGAAATAAATTCCATAATTTAGTTTTTAGATAGTTTATAAAAGTATTGTTTAAATTATGTCGTTATGTAACTTTTGTTACTTTCTTAAAATTCTAATATCTCAATTTTATTACGATGTAATTTAATTTTCCCTTCGTTTTCTAATTGTTTTAACAGTCTAGAAATTACAACTCTCGAAGTGTGCATATCGTATGCAATATCTTGGTGCGTTGTATTTAATGTTGTTTCACGTAAAATTTGTGCCTTATCAGTTAAATATTTATACAAACGCTCATCCATTTTCATAAACGCCAATGTATCAATAGTTTCCATCATTTCATTTAGACGAATATTATAACTATCAATAACAAAATTTCTCCAAGATTTGTATTTTACCAACCACTCATCAAGCTTTTCTTTTGGTAAAAAAATCATTTCCGATTCTTTTTCCGCAATGGCTCTAATTCCACATTTTCCGTTTGAAATTGCACTTGCAAAAGAACTGGCACAGGTATCTCCTTTTTCTAAAAAATAGAGTAAAATCTCTTCTCCTTTTTTATCTTCTCGTACAATTTTAATAGCTCCATCTAATAGCAATGGCACACCTTTCATTTGGTCGCCCAAGTCTACCAGTAATTCATTTTGACGAAGTTTTTTATATACACCTACTTGTTCTATTTCATCAAGTAGTTCTTTTTCAAACACAAATGAAAAATAATTATTTAGTTTTTCTCTCATTATTCAAATAATTTAAAATTTTTGATGTTGCTCCTAAATTAGATACAACATAATTTTTAGCTTTTTCTCCTGCAATTTCTCTTTCACTTTTATCCTTATATAACTTTTTTAAAAATACGGATATTTTTTGAATACTATCAACTTTAAAACAAGCCTCTAATTTAACCAAATCTATGGCTTCTTTAAATTTATCATAATTAGGCCCAATAACTATGGGAATACCAAAAGTTGCCGGCTCCAAAATATTATGAATTCCAGATTTTGTATAACCTCCACCAACATATGCTACCGATGCGTAACTATAAATTTTAGTTAAAATTCCTATAGTATCAATGATAAAAACCTGATAGTTTTCTAAGTTTTTTCCTTCTTTTTCAGAATACAATACGGTATTTTTAGTAAAAGTTTTCTTTAATTCTTGAATGTCTATTGCTTTAATATTATGAGGAGCAATGATGAATTTTTCGTCTTTTGTGGCTGAATTATTAATATAGTCCACTAATAAATTTTCATCTTCTTCCCAAGTGCTTCCAGCAACAACAGTATAAGAATTATTTACAAATTGCCGCACAAAATCCAATTCATTATTTTGTTTCGTAATTTCAAAAACGCGATCGAATCGTGTGTCGCCACTTATGCTAACATTCTTGAAATTGATGCTATTTAATAATTTTTTTGAATTTTCATCCTGAACAAAGAAATGCTCAAAAGCATTTAATGATTTTCGAAACCAACGACCATACCATTTAAAGAAAATTTGTTTCTCTCTAAAAATACCAGATATTAAAATAGTTTTTACCTTATTTTTTTTAAGTTGAAGTAATAAATTAGGCCAGAATTCATACTTTACTATAATTGCTAATTCTGGTTTTACTAAATTCACAAACCTTCGCATATTCTTTTTGGAATCTAGTGGTAAATAACAAACCACATCCGCAACTTTATAGTTTTTTCTTATTTCATAACCTGAAGGTGAAAAAAAAGTAACCACCAATTTTTTTAAAGGGTGATTTTCTTTTAGTTTTTCAATAATTGGTCTGCCTTGTTCAAATTCCCCTAGTGATGCTGCATGCATCCAAACTACCTCATCATCTTTTTTAATAGAGCTTTCAAGTTTTGAAAAAGTCTCGTTTCTTCCATCTACAAAAAGTTTAATCTTTTGATTAAAAGGCGCAACCAATTTTAGACCAATGTTTGCAAACCAAATAAGAATGGAGTATAAAAAATTCATGAAGAGCAAATGTACAAAATAAGGCATAAAAAAACTCCCAAACTTTAATTTGGGAGTTTTTAAAAATTATAACTTTTTCTTAAGCATCTATTGGATCAATAGAAACATAAGATCTGTTGTCTTTTCTTTTTTGGAATTGAACAATACCATCCACTTTTGCGTGTAAAGTATGGTCTTTCCCCATATAAACGTTATCACCAGGGTGGTGTGTAGTACCTCTTTGACGGATAATAATGTTACCAGCTAATGCTGCTTGTCCACCAAATATCTTAACTCCAAGTCGTTTCGATTCTGATTCTCTACCATTCTTCGAACTACCTACTCCTTTTTTATGTGCCATTTTATTAAATTTTAAAAGTTAAACTTTACAGATTTATTTTTCAACGCCTCCGTCTAATTTATCTTGCAATTCTTTTAATTCATCCCACTTACCATCGGCAGCTAATTTAGCTTGCTTTGGCCAAGTATCAGTTACGTGATTTCCACGAACGTCTGCTATAATTTCAGCAATTTTTGCTGGTTTTGCTTTTGCTAAATCTGCAAAAGTTACCATTCCTGCCGCTACTAAAGTTTCAGCAATTTTTGGCCCAACACCTTCAATTTTCTTTAAATCATCTGCTTTTGCTGATGCTTTCTTTGCAGGAGCTTTTTTAGCTACAGTTTCTTTTACTACTTCTTCTTTTTTAGGAGCTGCTTTTTTAGCTGGAGCTTTTTTCTTTGCACCAGTTGTTGCAATTCCTTCAATTTGAATTTCAGTTAAAGATTGTCTGTGTCCATTTTTCTTTCTGTAACCTTTTCTTCTTTTCTTTTTGAAAACGATTACTTTATCACCTCTTAAGTGACCTAAAATTTTGGCCGTTACTTCGGCTCCTTCGATAGCTGGGGCGCCAATAGTTACATTACCATCATTTTCAACAAGAAGAACATTATTAAAAGAAACTTTCGCTCCTTCTTCCTCTTGTAAACGATGAACGTATACTTTTTGGTCTTTCGCTACTTTAAACTGCTGCCCTGCTATTTCTACAATTGCGTACATAAGTCTTTTTTATTTTCGCTTAATTAATATTAATTCACCTTTTCATTTAAGGCGGGTGCAAATATAGCCTTTTTTTCTTTTTCATCAAAACTAATATTGTTTAAATAAATTACACGCTTATAGCTGGTTAGACCTTAAATTGTAAAATAAAGTTAATTTCATTGTTTTTATTTTGCTTTAACACTAAAATGAATATATTTGGACGTCTTTTTTGCTGTGAAAGATGCTGTAAATTAAATTCATAATTTACATTTTTTCATTACAAAACTGTAACACATTAAGAAAGTATACGTCAAGTATGCTGTAATTAAAAAACCTCATATTAAAATGAAGAAAATTTATTTCTTAGGATTATTAACATTATTTTTTAGCTTAACTATTCAAGCTCAAAAAGTAAATTTAGAAGACCCATTACCTGTAAACCAAAAAATTAAAAAAGGAAAACTTGATAATGGAATGACGTACTATATTTATAGTACAGATGTAACCAAAAATGCAGCTAGTTACTATATTATTCAAAATGTTGGCTCTGTATTAGAAAATGACGACCAACAAGGTTTAGCCCATTTTTTAGAGCATATGGCATTTAACGGAACGAAAAATTTTGAAGGAAAAGGCATTTTAAATACGCTACAAAAGCACGGCGCTGTATTTGGAAAAGATATTAATGCTTATACTTCGTTTGATGAAACTGTTTATAATATTGATAACTTACCAACTAAAGATGGTTTAGTCGATACTGCATTGTTAATTTTAAATGATTGGTCTAATTACCTATTACTTACCGATGAAGAAATTGATGCAGAAAGAGGTGTCATTAAAGAAGAGTGGAGAACAAGACAAAGTGGAGGAATGAGAGTGTTACAACAATCGCTTCCTGTTATGTTTAGTAATTCTAAATATTCTAATCGTTTACCAATTGGTTTAATGGATGTTGTAGATAATTTTGAATACAAAGCTTTAAGAGATTTTTATCATGATTGGTACAGAACAGACTTACAAGCTATTGCAATTGTAGGCGATATTAATGTAGATGAAATTGAGCAAAAAATTATCAAACAATTTTCTGGTATTCCAGCTGTTGAAAACCCAAAAGAACGTTTTAATGTTGAAATTTCAGATAATGAAGAAATGCTATTTACGGTTGCAATGGATGAAGAAGTTACTACTTCAAATATTTCATTTAATATAAATCACCCAAGATCTTTAGAAAATCAATCTGTAAAAGATTTAAAAGAATCTTTAATTAACAACTTGGTTGTGTCTATGCTTTCGGCTAGAATTAGTGAAAAAACTGAAAAACCTGATGCTCCTTTTATGGCAGCTCGATTTAGTTATGGAAATTTTGTAAGAACTAAAAAACAACTTAGCCTTGCTGTGTATCCTAAACCAAACCAGCAACAAGAAGCTTTTAAAGCTGCATTAACAGAATTATTAAGAGCCGTTAAATTTGGATTTACGAATGCAGAAATTGAAAGAACAATTGCTGAAGTTAAAAACAGATACGAAACTCAAATTGCTAAAATAAATGACATTCCTCACGGAAGAATTATTAGAACAATTCAACAAAACTACCTTGAGAATGAAACAATGACAGATCTTGTTGGAGAGTACGAAATTGCTAAAAACATCTTTGACGGTTTAAACATTGAAGAAGTTAACAATGTATTGAAAAAACTATACACTAAAAACAACAGAGCTATTATTGTAACTGGTGTAAAAGGAAATAATAATTTAACTAAAGAAGGTGCTTTAGCAATTATTAACGAAGTAGAAAATGACAATTCAATCACTGCTTACGAAGATTCTTTTAGTGGTAAAACATTAATTTCAGATGTAATTATAAATGAAGGGAAAATAATTTCAGAAAAAGAAAATAAAGAAATTGAGTCAACTACTTTTACTTTAAGCAATGGTATTAAAGTGCACTACAAATTTGCTGACAAAAATGAAAATGATGTAAAATTAAGTGCCATGAGTTATGGTGGAATGTCATTACTCGATAATTCGCTAATAGCCTCTGCAGCGCTAACAACAGGTTTAGCACAGTTTTCAGGTTTAGGTAATTTTTCAAGAACCGATTTACCAAAAGTACTTGCAGGAAAAACAGCATCTACCGCTGTAAGCATTGGATCTCTTTCAGAAAGTGTATCAGGGTCATCTTCAACAAAAGATGTTGAAACAATGCTTCAAATGGTTTATTTAACGTTTGAAAACCCTCGATTTGACGAGGATGCTTATGCTGTTTTAATGGAGAACGTTAAAAACTATTTAATTAGAAGAAGTGAAAATATTTCTGAAAAAATGAACGATAGTTTAACAACTACGCTTTATGGTAAAAATCATCCAACAGAGCGTATTTTTAATCAAGAATTGGTAGATGAAATGTCTTTTGAAAAGTCGAAAGCTATTTATTTAGAAAGATTTGACAATGCAGCGGATTTTGAATTTTTTATTGTTGGTGATGTTGAAAAAGAAAATTTAAAACCTTTATTAGAAAAATATATTGCAAGCCTTAAAACTTCGAACGAAAAAGAAGAGTGGAAAGACAATTCACCTAAATGGGTATCTAACGCTATAGATAAAGATATTTTTCTTAAAATGGAAGACCCAAAAAGTTCTGTGCGAATTTCGTATAAAAGCGAAATGAAACACACCTTAAAAAATGCTTTAATTGCACAAACTTTAGGTGATATTTTACAGTTAAGATATACAGAAACTTTGAGAGAAGATGAAGGAGGAACTTATGGAGCTTCTGCTTATAGTAGACTAACGAAAAGACCATTAAATGAAGCTACAATTTCAGTTTCTTTCGATGGTAATCCAGATAAAATTGAAAAACTAATTGGCATTGTTCATAATGAAATTCAAAAAATAGCGAATGGAGATATTCAACAAACTGATCTTGATAAAACATTAACAAATTATAAAAAAGAAAGAGAAGATCAGAAAAATTATAACAGATACGACATGAGATTGTTAACAAATTTCTATCGTGAAGATTATAATATGAATTCTCCTGAAAATTTTGAAGAAATTGTTAGTGAAATTACCGCTAAAGATGTTCAAAAATTCACTAAAAATTTAGTTGAAAATGCTAAAACATACGAGGTGGTTTTTAAACCTACTAAAGAATCTATATTAAAAGCAGCTGCGGCAGCAAAAAAAGCTTCAGAAAAATCATTAGCTGTTGCTGATGGAATTACTAAACAAACGGTAATTGATGGTTATTTTAACGCCATTGGAGGTGCAGATAAAATTAAAGCTTTAGAAAGTACACTTGTTACTTATGAAGCAGATGTTATGGGTAACGTAGTTGCTAGCACTGAAAAAAGAACAGCTACTAAATACGCTAATGAAACTAGTATGGGTGGTAATGTAATGCAAAAAGTAGTTATGAGTAAAGATAGTGTAACTATGAATAAACAACCATTACCTGAAAATATGGCCTCTGAAATGACAAACATATTAGGTACTTTCTTAGAAATGGGATTATTAAATAACGAAAACTCTATTTTAAGTGGTATCGAATCTTTAGACGGAAAAGATGCTTATGTAATTTCAACAAAAGGTGAGATTGTTTCTACAGCTTTTTACTTTGATGTAGAAACTGGTTTAAAAGTAAAAGAAGTTCAAACTGTTAGTATGGGTGGTCAAGAACAAAAAACTGAAGCTACTTACAGCGATTATAAAGAGTTTAACGGTGTTAAATTTGCTGGAACAAAAACTGGAAGTTTAGGTCCGCAAAAAGTAACTTTTAAATTAACTGATGCGAAAGTAAACGAAGGAGTTACTGAAGAAGATTTTAAATAAAAAAATGAACATATAATTACAAAAACGACCTAATTTCTTAGGTCGTTTTTTATTTGGCTTTATTTACCATATAAACTCCCAAGATAATTATAGATGCAGCTAGAAATTGATCTAATGTTATTTTTTCACCATCTAAAATACCCCAAGTAATGGCAACAATTGGAATTAAGTACGTTACTGAAGAAGAAAATATTGGAGAAGAAATTTGAATTAATCTGTTAAACATTAACTTTGCCAATCCCGTACCTACGACGGCTAAAATTGATAAGTAAAATAGACCTTTTAAACTTTCATCATTTACTTCAAATTCGGCATGAAATCCGGTGAAATATAGCACGAATAATGTTGGGATTATCAATACAACAAAGTTCGCAACCGTAATACTAAGTGCATCTAACTCATGTAAATATTTTTTTAAAATATTTACATTTAACGCATAACATATGGAAGCTACCAAAATAAAGCTTGAATAAAAATAATCCTGGTTTGGATTCAATTCTGCACCTTTTAAAATAAGCATTAATGTTCCAAATAAGCCAATTAAAACACCTATCAATTGTCTTTTTTTAAATCCAAACCCAAAC
>Ga0209121_10001251_pt1 | contig 26654 bp, 30 predicted proteins | sample Cruoilmetagenom3_FD_187292 | JGI IMG/M metagenome (GOLD analysis project Ga0209121, IMG submission 187292) | Oil polluted marine microbial communities from Coal Oil Point, Santa Barbara, California, USA - Sample 3 (SPAdes) (version 2) | ecosystem: Environmental > Aquatic > Marine > Oil seeps ...
TCCCGCCAGCAGATAGAGAAGAGCCATTCTTACTGCAACACCGTTGGTCACCTGGTCGAGAATCACCGAGTAGGGACCGTCGGCAATATCAGGAGCGATCTCTACCCCCCTGTTGATAGGCCCCGGATGCATGACAAGGACATCATCCTTTGCCAGTTTTATGTTTTCAGCATTCAGGCAATAGTAGTTGGAGTACTCCCGAAGTGATGGGAAAGTGATATCATCCTGCCTTTCAAGCTGAATTCTTAGCATCATGATTATATCAACGTTTTCTATTGCTTCTTTTAGATGATAACGAACCTTGACACCCATTTTATCAATATCCCGGGGCATCATAGTAACCGGTCCGGCCACTGTTACATCCGCCCCCATTTTAATGAGACCGTAAATGTTAGACCGGGCCACTCTGCTGTGAGCGATATCTCCTATGATGGCTACCTTGAGACCCGCGATCTTTCCTTTCTTTTCCTTAATGGTCATCATATCCAGCAGGGCCTGGGTAGGGTGTTCATGGGCCCCATCTCCTGCATTAATTATGGACTGTTTAATCAGTCTGGACAGCATATACGGCGCTCCTGCAGCGCTGTGCCTCATTACTATAATATCAGGATTCATGGCCTCTAAGTTTCTGGCTGTATCGATGAGTGTTTCACCTTTTACCACGCTGCTTGTATTGGCAGAGATACTGACAGTATCCGCACTCAGCCTCTTTGCCGCGATTTCAAAAGATGTTCTTGTTCTGGTACTTGGTTCAAAAAAAAGAGTAACAAGGGTTTTCCCCCTGAGGGTGGGAACCTTTTTGATCTCTCTCGTTGAGATTTCTATGAAGGATTCTGCAGTATCAAGGATAAGATTTATCTCGTCTATAGAAAGATCCTTGATACCTAAAACATCTTTGCTTGATAACTTCATGTCTTACCTCAGTCAATGTATCAGCTATCAGCTTTCAGTAAAAAAAGATTAGGAAGAAGGTGGTTTTTCTTTATCTTGCTGACCGCTTATAATTATCCTTCTTCAATAACAACTTCGTCCTTTTCCTTTATCTCTGTGAGATTTACGCTTACCTCTTCCCACAGGGATGAAGGAAGGTTTTTGCCTACAAAATCTGCCCTTATGGGAAGTTCGCGGTGTCCTCTGTCGATGAGGGTAGCAAGCTGTATAAGTTTTGGTCTGCCAAAGTCTATAAGTGCATCCATGGCTGCACGTATGGTTCTTCCGGTGAAGAGGACATCATCGACGAGAACAACTTTTTTGTTATCCAGTGAAAATGGTATATCTGTTTTTCCCAGCTTTGGTTTTCTATTGGTGGTCAGCAGGTCATCACGGTATAGCGTGATGTCCAAAACACCAACAGGAACATCAACTTCTTCAATTCTGGAGATTTTTTCGCAGAGTCTTTCTGCGAGAAATACACCCCCCGTTCTGATTCCGACCAGTACCAGATCTTCCACCCCTTTATTCTTTTCCAGTATTTCATAGGCAATTCTTGTCAGGGATCTGTCAATTCCCTCTGAATCAAGTACTACCTTCTTTTCTTTCATCCTGTATTCCCCCTGTTTCCAAAACCCACATTAAACCCATAAAAAAGCCTTCCCATGAAAATGAGAAGGCTTTTTTGTTGATATTTCCTTTTAAATCGATGTTTAGCTTTGTCATCCTTTTTCAATCTCTCTGGATTAAATTAAAAGGTTACTGATAGAGTTAGCATCAGAAGACCCTGCTTTAGGGGCTATTTTACTCTACCTGCTCGGTTTTTCAACTAAGTCAGCATATAACAGTGTTTGTATATGGAGTCAAGCGTTTTAATGGAGGATTTTACCGAACCTCTCCCACCTGACAGCGTGATCGTTACCGTTCCATGACCAGTATATGATAAAAGCCTCACCCATAACGTCTTTCAGCTTAACGAACCCCCAGAACCTGCTGTCATAACTCTGGTCTCTGTTGTCTCCCATGACGAATATGGATTCCCCCGGGACTTTTATCGGTCCGAAATTGTCGCGGGGCTGTATCGACGAGGGAAGTATTAGATTGTCCGTGTAGACGCCATGAGTATCACCGCAGGGGGAGCCGTTAAGGAAAATTGTCTTGTTTCTTATTTCTATTACATCTCCCTCAACTCCGATAACTCGTTTTATAAAGTCTTTTGTTCGGTCGAGCGGATATATAAAAACCACTATATCCCCCCTTTTCGGTTTGCTTATCGGAACAAGGGTTTTTCTGATGTATGGTATCTTTATCCCGTAAATGAACTTGTTAACCAGAATATGGTCACCAATCTGAAGAGTAGGCTTCATGGAACCGGAGGGTATTTTAAAGGCCTGTACCACAAGGGTTCGGATGAAAAGTGCTATAAGTATGGCGATTATTATTGCCTCAGCATATTCTTTGATTTTGGATTTACTTTTGCTCATAGTTTTGTTCCTAAAAATGTCATGCGAGTGCATTTCCCGCGGTAAGTTTTCGGAGCTTCAATATATTGCTGATAGAGTTATGATGATCATGACAAGGGCAAAGAAACCTTTGGCAAATACACCTGCAATTCTTCCGAGCAGCGCCCCCCAGCCGGCCCTGACAGCCGGTTTTAGATTTTTCTGTTGAATAAATTCCACTAAAAATGTTCCCGCAAAGCCACCCAGAAAGGCACCGATGACAGCACCAAGCCCGAGAAGGAGTGGGGTCATCAGTATTGCACCCACAATTCCTCCAACCAGTGCGGCCGCGGCTCCCTTTTTAGACGAACCGAACTTTTTTGCACCTGCAGATCCCAGTATAAAGTCGAGGGTTTCAGCAAGCAGAGAGATGAGTATCAGAATAATTATTATTTTGCAGCCAATTTTTTCAAAGCCGGTTATGAAAGAATAGATGACAACATCAATAAGTATTATTACTGTTCCCGGTAAGCCGAATATGATTGAGAATAACCCTAAAAATAAAACGAGGACAAAAACCGTCAGTCCTGCAATTTCGAGCGGGGGCAACTTATTTCCCCCTTTTTCTTTTTAAAGGTTTGAAAGTTTCCCAGGCCAGGATTGTAGGACTGGCAATGAATGCGGATGAATAAGTTCCGACCAGTATCCCCACGAGCAGGGCGAATGCAAAATCATGGATGACCGCTCCACCCAGGAAGAACAGAGCAAGGACAACAAGGAGTGTAGTTACGGAAGTAAGGACAGTTCTGCTCAATACCTGATTGATACTCGAATTTGTTATCTCTCGAAGACTTTGCTTTCTTGTTTTCCTGATATTTTCCCTGATTCTATCAAAGACGACGATGGTATCATTGAGGGAATAACCTATGATGGTCAGCAGTGCTGCAATGATCGGGAGGGTAAATTCCTTATCCAGGAGAGAAAAAACCCCGACAGTAATGATAACGTCGTGTATCAGGGCAATGATCGCACCAATAGCATAACGAAATTCAAACCTCCAGGTAATATATAGGAGTATTCCTATCATTGCAATAAGCATGGCATTTATGCCCTTCTGCCTCAGATCCTTTCCGACCTTTGGTCCCACGATCTCGACCCTTCTTACCTTGAATTTATCTTTACCATATGTGGCGGCCAACGCATCCTCGATTTCGCCGGAGAGCCCTTTGAGATCAGAGGTGGACTTTTCAGTTCTTATAAGAAACTCATTGTTATTTCTGTAGCCGAATTGTTGGATTACGCTGCTTTCAAGATTAATCTTCTCCAGGCCGGTTCTGATCTTGTCGACTGTTGTTGCTTCTTGAAATAGAATCTGTACCAACGTCCCGCCGGAAAAATCAATGCCTAACCTGGGGCCTCCATGCAATATCAGAGATACAAAACTTAGTATTATTATGGCAAGAGAGCAAATTGCGGCAACCTTCATTTTACCGACGATATTGATATTTATTCCAGGTTTTATAATTTCCATAGTTTTCCTTCTTGGCAAGTAGGGGCCGATGCCCCCATCGGCCTTAAACAGGCCTGTTCGGGGAACAGGCCCTGCTTATGTTTATATACTTACTTTTTCTATCTTTCTATTCCAGATGAGGTAATCGTAAACAATCCTTGTTACAAAGATTGCTGTAAACATACTGGCAATTATGCCGATACTCAGGGTGACAGCAAATCCCTTCACCGGCCCCGTTCCGAATTGAAACAGGACCAGGGCTGCTATCAGTGTTGTGATATTTGCATCTATAATTGTGACGAAGGCCTTGGAGTATCCCCCTGTAACGGCAGCTCTTGGTGTTTTTCCAGTACGCAGTTCTTCACGAATCCTCTCAAAGATAAGGACATTAGCGTCTACGGCCATGCCTATAACAAGAACAATCCCGGCAATTCCGGGGAGGGTCAGAGTCGCCTGAAAACCAGCTAATGCACCCATAATAATGACAATATTCAGGATAAGGGCAATGTCGGCAATAGTACCCGAAAGCCTGTAGTAGACCATCATGAAGAGGATAACCAGTATGCCTCCGATAATAATAGACCTTATTCCCTGGTCAACGGAGTCCTGCCCCAGCGAAGGTCCGACTGTTCTTTCTTCAAGTATTATAACCGGGGCAGGCAGTGCTCCTGCCCGCAGTACAATGGCCAGATCACGTGCCTCATCCATGGTAAAGGTTCCTGTGACCTGAGCATGACCACCGGAGATTCTTTCCTGTATAACCGGGGCGGAATGTACTACACCATCCAGGACTATGGCTAAACGTTTTTTTACGTTTTCTGCTGTAATCCTGTCGAAATCTTTTGCACCCTGTGAATTGAATTTCAGTGCAACATAAGGTTCACCGAACCGATCGCTGATTCTGACCCTGGCATCTTCGAGAGATTCTCCGGTAAGGAGGGTTTTATTTTTCACTAAGTAGGACATCTTTGTTCGATGTCCTGTTTCCCTGTTGATTTTGTAACCATAAGCTATAGAGCTTCCGGGAGGGATATTACCTTTGAGGGCATCGTCTAAACTGTGTTCTTCATCTAATAGTTTGAATTCTAAAAGAGCGGTTTTCCCGATGAGCTTTTTGGCCCTCACCGGATCCTTTATTCCCGGGAGCTGTATAAGGATACGGTCGTCACTCTGGGGGATTATTTCAGGTTCGGAAACTCCGAACTGATCTACTCTGTTCCGAATGGTTTCAAGGCTCTGTTCCACGGCGAACTTTTTTATATAATCGGCATGCTTTTCCCTTATCTTCAGGTGTACCTTTTCTCTTCCGTCAATTATTTCTGAAGATTCGATTTTAAGGTCTGGGTAGTGGTCTTCCAGAATTTCTTCAAAAGCATCCTTCTCTTTCTTGTTCGGGAATTCTACGGATATCATGGCACCATTTATCCGTTTTAAGTTTTTGAACCGGATCCTTTTATCCATGAGAGTTTCCTTCAAGTCATTTGAAACCCTCTCAGCGGTGCTTTCCACCGCCTTTTCAGTTTCTACCTCCAGAACTAAATGCATGCCTCCCTGAAGATCGAGTCCTAAATTGATTTTTTCCTTTGGGAGGAACGGAAGACCCGGTGTCAGGGAAGGTATTAGATAAAATAATGCAATGAGGATGACAAATAACGCAATTGCTCCCCTCATTTTGATATTTGTAAACATTCTATACCCCTTTAATTCATTTGATTTTAATATGCCCAGCAGTAGCCGATGCCCTTATCGGCCCTGAAATCCTCTATGAAGCTACCTCCCCAGGTAGTGGTAATCCGACTACTTCTCTGCCTTTTGAAGGACGTTTTCTATATGGTTTTTTGAGATTTTTACCCTAACTTTGTCGGATATTTCAAGTGTTATGACGTTATCTGTTAGACCGGTTATTTTTCCGTGCAGCCCCCCCGTGGTTACAATCATGTCTCCATGTTTGAGCTCGTCAAGCATCTTTCTCGTCTCTTTCTGTTTTTTCTGCTGGGGTCTGATGAGCAAAAAATAAAAGATGGTGAAAATAACGACCATCATAATAAGAAGCTGGATATCAGCACCGCCGCCGGCTTTACCTCCTCCGCCAAACTGTCCCATTGCATAGGCTAAATCGGTCAACTTATTTTCCTCCTTCTTATGAGTTTCGTGTTTAAAGTTTTTTTAAAAACTTCATAATTGTCATTTTTTATGGCTTTCCTGATTCTCTCCATAAGATTCATATAATATCTGACATTGTGAATCGTATTCAAAATAACACCCAGAATTTCCTTCGCTAAAAACAGATGTCTTAGGTACGCCCGTGAGTAGTTTTTGCAGGTATAACAATCGCATAAACTATCGAGAGGCGAGCTGTCATTTCGATAACGGGCGTTTTTTATAACAACCTTTCCGTCATTTGTAAACAACATTCCGTTTCGCGCGTTTCTGGTGGGCATTACACAGTCAAACATGTCAATGCCATATCCCACGCACTCCACTATATCCTCGGGTGTTCCAACGCCCATCAGATATCTCGGTTTATCTTCCGGGAAAAGGGGTGTGATACCCTCAACTATTTCCTGCATTGACTTCTTCGGTTCTCCCACGCTCAATCCCCCAAGGGCATACCCGTCAAATCCGATTTCCGCAAGTTCCTCTATTCCTCTTTTTCTCAATTCCGGATAGACTCCACCCTGAACTATCCCGAAGAGCGCCTGGTTGCTGTTTTTCTTTATATTTTTACATCTCCTTGCCCATCTTATGGTCAAGTCCAGAGACTTTTCCGCATAATCGAAATCGACAGGATAGGGTGTGCATTCATCGAAGCACATCATGATGTTGGAACCGAGAGCTTCCTGAATCTCTATGGCAACCTCCGGGCTTATGAAATGCTTTGAGCCATCAATGTGGGATTGAAACATTACCCCTTCGTCGGTTATTTTCCTAATAGCTGCCAGACTGTATACCTGGAATCCGCCACTATCGGTGAGTACAGGCCGGTTCCAGTTCATAAATTTGTGCAATCCCCCCAGATCTCTAATTATTTTGTGGCCTGGTCTGAGATAGAGGTGATATGTGTTGCTGAGGATAATTTCTGCGCCTGATTCCTTCACTCTTTCGGGGAGAAGGGATTTTACCGTGGCCTGGGTTCCTGCCGGCATGAAAACCGGTGTATTCACCTCGCCGTGTGATGTTAGTATCTTTCCCAACCGTGCGTTTGAGCTTTTATCTTTCTTAAGCAGATTAAACTTAAATTCCGAATTTATATCTTCATGTTTCATAGTAATTTATATTTCTCCATAAAACTTTAAAATCGAAACTCGAAGACTTATAATATAAGCATACAATCCCCGTAGCTGTAAAAGCGATATTTTTCTTCTATCGCTTTCCGGTAGGCTTCCTGTATTAGATCCTTTCCTGTGAAGGCACAGGCGAGGAGGAAAAGAGACGATTTGGGAAGGTGGAAATTGGTTAACAGTACGTCAACTCTTTTAAAACGGTAGCCGGGATATATGAATAGTCCTGTATATCCTGATGATTGTTTTATTCTTCCCTGTTTGTCAGCAACGGATTCCAATACTCTTGTTGCAGTTGTTCCTACGGCGATGACTCTTTTTGCCTGGTTTATGATCCCGGCTGTTTCTGCGTCTATTTCGAAGAATTCTTTCTCCATCGAATGGTCTTCCACAAACTCGGTTTCTATTGGAAGAAAGGTGCTATATCCCACATGCAGCGTGATCGGCACGATATCAATTCCTCTGTCTTTCAGGATTGTCAAAACGCTCGTGGAAAAGTGGAGTCCGGCGGTAGGCGCCGCCACCGACCCTGGAACACGGGCATAAATTGTCTGATACCTCTCAATATCTTTAAGAGATTTTTCACTTCCCTTTTTTCTTTTGATGTAAGGGGGGAGAGGCGCCCTTCCATGCTTTTTCAGGAAATTATCAAAATCAATTTCCGTTTCGAACTTGAGAATCCATTTCTTGTCTGAAATCCTCTCGATCACTTCTATTTCGCATTCATCGTCAAGTAATATTCTGGTTCCGATGTTGACCCTCTTTGCCGGCCGTAATAATACTTCCCATGTCTGTGATGTTGATGAGGGACAGCCTTTTCCCGAGAGGAGAAGTATTTCCACCATTCCACCGGTTGTCTTTTTACCGATGAGCCTTGCCGAGATTACCCTGGAGTCGTTTATGACCAGGACATCTCCCTTTTTGAAAAATTCAGGGATGTCATAAAATAATTTGTTCCCGACTGCTCCGCGTTTCCTGTCTACAACCATCATCCGGGAGCGGTCTCTTTCAACGGATGGTTGTTGAGCGATTAATTCTTCAGGGAGGTTGTAATTAAATTCCTCTAATCTCATCTCAATCAAGTTCATGGAATAAATGGTAGGTTGTGGGAGATAATCAAAAAATGTTATAAAGTCAATGAAAATGTCTTAATTTCTTCCGAAATAGACAAGAATGAGTCCAGTAATAACTGCTGACAATCCCAGAATTCTCAAGGTTGTATCAGGAATTTCTTGTAACTTCATCAGATAAGACTTAATTTTTTCCGGAAAGGCAAAATAGGGAAGCCCTTCGATTATCAAAACCATTCCTATAACACAGAGAAAAAACTTCATACTTTTCTAATCCTCATTCTTCTTTGATTCATCCCATAGATGATCCATTTCTTCAAGTGTTGTGTCGGATAGAGTTTTCCCATGGGACTTCAATTTCTCTTCGATGTAAGAGAATCTATCCGTAAATTTCTTGATAGAAGACCTTAAGGCTTCATCAGCGCTGATTTCTACGAATCTACTGAGGTTCACCAAAGAGAAGATAATATCGCCGATCTCGTTTTTGAGCTCTCCTTTTTCTTTTGACTTGAGGGCAACTCTAAATTCCATTAGCTCTTCCTCAATCTTTTTTAAAGCACCGTCGATATTTTTCCAGTCAAAACCGACCCGGGAGGCTTTTTCTGTTATCTTTTGTGCCCTTAAGAGGGAAGGTAGAGATTTCGGTATCCGGTTGAAAAAGGATTCATCTTTCCCTTTTCCACTCTTTTCCTGTTTTTTTATATCCTCCCAGTTGGATTTGATTTCCGGGATGTCCTGTACCTTTTTATTTCCAAAAACATGCGGGTGTCTCCGGATCATTTTTCCCGATATCTCTTTTATTACATCGGAAATATCGAACTCACTTTCTTCTTCTGAGATTCTTGCTATGAAAAGTATCTGAAAAAGAAGATCACCCAGCTCTTCTTTAAGCTCTTTCGGAGATCCGCTATCAATGGCATCAATAACCTCATAGGCCTCATCTATCAGATATCTTCCAACATCTTCTTTTTTCTGACGGATGTCCCATAGACATCCACCTGGAGACCTTAATCTCTGTATTATTTTTAGCAGATTTTGGAAATCCTGTTCAGACTGTAAAGAAGTATCCGTCAAATCTGTTTTTCCATTCATGGTCTTTCTATACAATTTAGGGTTGACCTTACTTGACTACTTGAAAGATATCCCTGTCTCTGTCCTGAAAATAGATGTAATTAAAATCACTTTTGTCTGTGGAAGCAAATATCTCTTCTCCTTCACTTCTACAGGCAGGGCAGCTCTGTCCGGGGATGATCACGGCAAAAATTCTGTTTCCTGTGCTTGCTGTGGAATTGATAGTTACAAAACCCCCACAGTCATTACAGATTCTTACCGTTTCTTCCTGCTCTTCTCTAATTCCATCAGTATCATAATTGATATTTTTTTCGTGTTTCATATATTCAGCATTTCCGACCAGTTTTTCTTTTATGGATTCCCTGCTTTTCCAGAGGTCATAAATCCCTGTTGCCAGTTTTTCTATATATCGGCTTATATCATCGGACTGTTTGATGGATTCAGGGTCGTAATCGGGTTCTCTTACGTGGCTGTAATCAATCCCTGCCATGGCCAGGATGATACCGACGTTGATATAGGGGAGGGCGCTTTCAATGGAATATCCCCCTTCCAGTACGGCGATATCGGGTGACAGTTTTTCATTCAGTAGTGCATAGCCCTGAGCGGTAAAGCACATGTTGGTGATCGGATCCGTGTAGTGATTGTCCTGCCCTGCTGAATTTATGATTAAATCCGGTTTGAAAGTATCCAGTATCGGGAGAATGAGGTTGTCCAGTACATACAGAAATCCCTCATCTGAAGTCTGCGGCGGCAGTGGAATATTGATTGTAGTGCCGAGTGCGTTGGGGCCTCCAAACTCTTCCGGAAAGCCTGAACCCGGATAGAGCGTTCTTCCATCCTGATGGATAGAGATATAAAGAGTGTTCGGGTCGTGCCAGTAGATGTCCTGGCTGCCATCGCCGTGGTGGCAATCGGTGTCTACAATAGCAACCCTCTTTGGGCCATAATTTTTTCTGATGTATTCGATCATTATTGCTTCAATATTGATATTGCAAAAACCTCGTGCACCATGGACGACCCTCATCGCGTGATGACCCGGTGGACGGACAAGAGCGAAGGCATTGTCAACTTCTTTCTGAAGTACTTTGTCAGCGGCCGTGATGGCGCCGCCGGCCGAGATGAGATGGGACTCTGTAATAACACTGTTTGCATCGGGAACACAGATGTGAATACGGTTTATGTCGGAGGTAGTAGCCAGGCCCGGCTTGAACTCTATTATATTTTCGAAGTCGAGCAGTCCTTCTTCGAAGACCTGGTCCTGTGTATAGAGGAGCCTTTCTTCCCTCTCCGGGTGAGTTGGAGATATGGCCCAGTCGAAAGCGGGGAAGAAAATCAGGCCTGTTTTTTTCTTTTTTTTCAGCATATTGTTTGCCCCTTTCCTAAGCCGGTTATCAGTCCCGGTTTCACCTGAACCTTTATTCGGATGTTTTTGCCGGTCGTATAGAATCCCCTTACCATATTAAATTCCTGATCTTCGATTGTTTCCATATCGATATCTTCTTTTTTCGCCCCCATTTTCAGGGATCTTTCAAAGAGTTTCTCCTTACATGTTTTGAGTGCATCCTCTCTGGAAAAAACATTGGGTATTGGGATCTGAAGGCCTTCTTCAACGATCGTCATTGTCTTTCGCTCGGTGTCGGCAAGGAGAGTTAGCTCCGTCGTTGTTCGAGCCAGCGCGGCGCCTATTGCGTTGGCAACTTCCGCATGTTCAGGGATATGTGCCGGGCATTCCAGTAACTTTCCAAGATGCTCTGCCATCGGTTCCGCAGGACCGCCAACCACATTTAGTACCTGCGGAATTAATTTCTTGCCTTCAAGCAGCTCATGAATGGTATAAACAGGCCTGTTGTTAATTTCTTCAATCATCTCTTTTACAGAAGTTGCAATCTTCTGACATGTCAAATCAAAAATCATTTTCGCGGCCTCATGAACGGGGCGGCCCGACCGTCTTGCTATTGGACTTATAGCAGCCGTTGCCTTTTCCTTATCACCGATATTTGTGAGGCCGGCAACGATCATGGCATCTGTTGGAGTAGGTGAGGGACCTCCAAAGGCGGCGGCAGGACCGTCCCTTTCAGGACCTATTACAATACTGTTTGATTCATATTTGACCCTGCTGTCACCACCTATTCCTATCGATTTCGTCCTGAGCCCCCTGATCAGGGTCTTATGGCCTTCAATGGTAACGCCAAGTGGTTCTAAGAGAGGGATGCCGTCGGCAAAAATGGCGATATCTGTGGTTGTGCCCCCGATATCAAGGGCGATTGCGTCTTTTCTACAGTCGGTCAGACTCAAAATACCCATGATGCTGGCAGCAGGTCCGGATAGAATGGTCTGGGCAGGATATTCAACGGACTTATCGATTTCAAGTGTTCCTCCGTCCGCCTTTAGAATATAAATTGGAAGTTTAGGTCCACTTTTTCCTAAAAATTTGCTGATCTCTTTTACAAAATTGGTGTATAAATCCGAGATGGCGGCGTTAAGATATGTTGTCGATACGCGTCTTGGGAAATTGAGGTGCCCCGACATCCGATGACCGAGAGATATATGTTTAAAATTATTATTGATGATATCCCTGACCTCTATTTCCTGTTTGAGATTTCTTGTGGAAAATTTCCCCACAATGCCTGCGTGTTCAATTCCTTCTTTCTTGAAATGTTCGCAGATCTGGGACACTTCATCGTGATCAATTCCTGCGATTTCAATTCCTCGATGATTGACATAACCGGAAATAAAGTGGGTATCATTATTGATTTTAAGCGCGGATGGTGGCAGACCGGGGCCGCTCGCCAGGATCAGGCCGACCCTTTCTGTTTTACCCTGGACGATGGCGTTGGTTGAGATGGTGGTGCTGAGGACTATTCTCTTCAGATCGAGGGAGTCCTCATCTCTAAAGATTTCGCCCATGACATTAAGGAGCGAATCCATTAAACTTATTTCGTTTGTGAGAACCTTTGCTTTCTTTTTTATCTTAAAATTCTCAATAAGAGCTGCATCCGTGTGAGTCCCACCCACATCAATTCCTAAGATCATTGATCCTCCCGAAGGCTTTGAAAATATGATTCTTCGATGCTCTCCGCCTAAGGCGGATTCGACAACTTTGCAGGATGGCATTTTATATGCCACCGCTTGCTGATATCACATGAAGCCTTATCGGTCAATTTATCCTTGACCTCCATGATCTGTCAAAATTCCGTTACAAAAATATCTTGACATCACATACGGTAGTGTTACACTGTCTTACGGAGGTGGGCAATGAAACCAACGTTAACAATCAGGTTGCCTGAGGAGATGCGTTCGATTCTGCAAGATATTAGCAACGAAGAACATAAGCCGGTTAGTGATATTGTTCGAGAGTCCATCCGACGATATGTTTCAATCTATCAGTTCCGGCAGCTCAGGAAAAAGGTACTGCCTTTTGCAGAAGCACAAGGTCTCCTGACAGACGAAGATGTATTCAAGGCTCTAAAATGAGGATTGTCCTTGATTCCAACGTCATTATTGCAGCGTTTGCGGCAAGAGGGCTGTGTAGTGCTCTATTCGAATACTGTTTAGAGAATCACAGTTTAGTCCTCTGTGAAGAGCTTTTGAGCGAGGTTGTCGAGAAGCTGAAAAATAAGATCCGGCTTCCGGATAGTATAGTTCAAAAGATAGACATATATCTTAGAACTCATGCCTCTATGGTTTCCCCGGAGATAGTTGACCCTGATGTCTGCAGGGACAAAAACGACTTGATGGTTCTTGGTTCTGCTCTTGCAGGACAGGCAGATTATATCGTTACCGGTGATAAGGACCTGCTAACCATTGTTATTTTTCAGGGAATCAAGATTCTTGAGCCACGGTCCTTTTGGAGTGAAATGAGAGGATAGACAGGAATCAGGAACAAGAAGATGTGTCCAAATAGAATATAAAAGAAAGTTTTCCAATAACCATTATTCACAACCTGTCTGCGTGCATCGCACAAACAGGCCCACATGCAGGGTGGTATAGATCTGGGGGGAAGGGGCAATGCTTCGAGAAGAGAGCCACGTTGTTTGTGATCTGGTGCATGATTTGTTGGCAGTCCTTTTTGCCGGCAATGACAGGTTAATAAGCGTTGTTCCCTGCAATTGGAACCTGGCTCCGTTTAGCTGCTGCTAACAAACCATTATCCAGAGTAGCAATAGGTAGCCCTTTTCTCATTGCAAGATCTAAATATGAGGCGTCATAGCTTGAAAGTTGGTGCTCTCGTGCCAAAGCCAAGATTTCCTTCATCATCCTTTCCGGCGGTTCCTGTTCAATGGTTATCGGAAGCTCGGTTAACAAGGCGATAAATCGTGCACTGTCAGCCTGGCTGAGGCGTTTCCTGCGTTCAGCCACCAATAATATATTTCCGACTTCTAACGGCCAAATTGACGGCACGACCGCTGTGGATACCTCCAGACTATCCAAAATGGCATCAGCGTATTGGCTTATTTCATCCTTGAAACACCACGACATAACCACAGAGTTATCAACGACAAAATTTTCAGTCATTTAGCGCCTTCCTTCTTTAATCATATCACGGACAGAGAGCCCATTGATAAGATGTTTATCACGGAATTTACGCAATTCAGCGATGACCTGTTTTGGTTCTGCCTTTCGTAAAGATTCCGGAGGCTGCAATATGGCTACTGGCACCCCGTGTTTTGTAATGGTTATTCGTTCCCCTTTGATTACACGTTCAAGCAGTTTTGGAAGGTGTGTTTTGGCTTCATATGCGCCAACTGTGTCCATTATATTACCTCTCAGACTGGTTTGAGACTAGTTTGACATAGTAGTGTTGAACTGTCAAGTAATGGTTTTAAAGTGACTACAAGATGTGGATCACCTGGTTGGTAATTTGAAATATGTTTTTAAGATATGATTTCAGCATTCAGATTACCTGGATTTGCCATGTTGTTTTCCTTGTTAAGTCAACATGATAAGGCTTGTTATGGGTTAAAGACTTTTAAAATTAAGTCATTTATTGCCTTGAAATGTTTTGCATTACTTGAAACAAGTGTCATGTTATTCTCTACAGCAGTAGCGGCAATGATGGCATCTCCTGACCTTAATCCCGAAGACAAGGTATATTCCTCAATATAGATCGAGGCTCTATGCCCAATATTCTCTGTGAGGGGAATTACCATAAAACCATATGAGGAAATAAAATCTTTCACATACTTATGTTGTGTTTTGTTGTTAGCACATTGTAAAAGTTCCATGTAAGTCTGGATGGACAAGTATTTGTTTTCTGACTTTTCCATAAGCCTTGCGGCTTTTTCATTCCCTCGTTGTACCCAAATAAAAATATCAGTATCAAATATCATCGTATCGTGGCTTTCTTAAATTATCTAATTCGTCTAACACTGATTTTTGGAAATCATTTGCCGACATACCAAAAAATGGATGGTCTTTGATTTTTTTAAACTCTTTGCTTTTTACCGGTACAATAAGACCTTTTTCCTTACCGTGATAAAGCACGGTTACAGTTTCATTTCTATCAAGTGCTTTAAGCACATCATTCATTTTATATCTTAAATCAACAACTGTTGCCTTCATGCTAACCTCCTCAAATAATGCATAACTAAAATATACATTATTATTGTAGACTGTCAAGAATTTAATTTGATATTGTCAATGAGGAAGATTGTAATAAAAGCTTACAGGTTGGGTTGAGCTTGAGAAATCCAAATCTACAATCACTTGAGCGCCGCCGCTTATGCCGGCAGCCTGATGAACTTCAGCCCAACCATGTCCTGCATCACGCGGATTACCTGGTTGCTGTAACCGGCTTCATTGTCGTACCAAACGTACAGTACTACACGGTCGCCGTCCACGATGGTGGCGTTAGCATCCACCACACCAGCGTGGGGAGAACCGATCAGGTCGGAGGAGACCCGCTCAGTGGACGTAGTGAAGTCGATTTGTTCCTGCAGCGGGGAGTTCAGCGCCATGTTGCGGAGGAAATTGTTGATTTCTTCCTTGCTGGTGGCCCGCTCCAGGTTGAGGTTCATCATTGCCAGGGAAACATTGGGCGTGGGCACGCGGATGGCGTTGCCAGTGAGCTTGCCCTTCAACTCCGGTAGCGCTTTGGCCACAGCTTTAGCGGCGCCGGTGGAGGTAAGCACCAAATTCAGCGGCGCGCTGCGACCGCGACGATCGGCCTTGTGGTAGTTGTCGATCAGATTCTGGTCATTTGTGTAGGAGTGCACCGTTTCCACGTGACCATTCTTGATGCCGAACTCATCATTGACCACTTTCAGCACCGGCACAATAGCGTTGGTGGTGCAGGAGGCAGTACTCAGGATGGTGTCTTCGACATCGATGTCACCGTGGTTCACACCGTAGACGATGTTCTTTATATTGCCCTTGCCCGGTGCAGTCAGCACTACCTTGGCAGTACCTCTGGACTTAAAGTGCAGGCCCAAGCCCTCCTCGTCGCGCCACTTGCCGGTGTTGTCGACGACCAAGGCATTGTGGATTCCGTACTGGGTGTAATTGATGGAGTCGGGAGAATCGGCGTAAATGACCTGGATGTAGTTACCGTTGGCGATAATGGCATTGTTTTCCTTGTCAATGACAATGGAGCCGTTAAACGGGCCGTGGACGGAATCGCGGCGCAGCAGGCTGGCGCGCTTCTTCAGGTCGCCTTCGCGGCCGCCTCGAACGACGATTGCACGCAGGCGCATCTTGTTGCCGGCACCAGTGCGTTCAATCAGCAGGCGAGCCAGCAGGCGGCCGATACGCCCGAAACCATATAGTACGATGTCCTGGGGTTCTTCCAGCACTCTGCTCTTGCCGGTGTTGATGCTTGCAAGCTGTTCGGATAGGTAGTCCTCTGCGCTCTGACCACCGTCTGACTTGTTGAACCGGTAGCACAGTTTACCGAGGTCTACACGTGCAGGGGCCAGATCCATGCGGGACATGGCTTCGAGCAGCTCATAACTCTGAGCGATATCGAGTTCCTCGCCCACCATCTGGCGGGCAAAACGGTGGGCCTTTATGATGTCGATGGTTGAGGCGTTCATAACCCGGCGTCCATAAACCCGGATTACCACACCACAGTTGCGATATATCTGACCCAACAGCGGAATCATTTTTTCGGCCAGTTCCTGCCGGCCTTTCCACTCTTGAAGGTATTGTTCACTATGCTTGAAGCTCATTTCTCCCCCCGCGCCCCACGGGCGTCTTTTATTGTGATAGAAAAGTATAGAGTGGAATATCCTTGTGTGTCAAGATAAAGTGACTACAAGATATTGTGCCTATTTATGAAACTACCAGAAGTCGGCTTTGAGGATAGAGTTTTCAAAATCAGGAAATATAAGATTCAATGGGTACTCGTGGTGTTGATAATGATAATTTTTGTCGCGTGGAATTTAATAAAATTATATTGACAGAGAACGTTCTGTTCCCTATTACAATTTTAAAATTGTACATCAGGAGAGCTAATTCATGCGGAAGTTTTTTGAGCCGGAATCGGTGGTCGTGGTTGGGGCTTCCCGGAAGACGGGAGTAGGAGCTTTTAACAACGTGGAGTGCATGTTAAGGTATGGGTATAAAGGCCGAATCTATCCTATAAACCCAAATGTCTCTGAAATATGCGCTCTCAAAGCTTATCCTTCAGTTTCGGAAGTTCCGGAGAAAGTTGATCTGGCGGTGATCTCCGTGGGAAGGGATTTGGTTATGCCCATGTTTGAACAATGTGTGCAGACCGGTATCCGACGGGTGATTATTATCAGCCAGGGTTTCGCAGATGCCGATCGGCGGGGTGCTGAATTACAGGAACAGGTTACCATGCTTGCCCGGAGAAAAGGGGTGCGTGTGCTGGGGCCCAATACCATGGGAGTACTTAACAATTTTTGTAATTTCACCACAGGTTTTCTCGATCTGGCAATTCCCGATAAGGTTTCCCCCGTTTCGGTAATAGCTCAGACCGGTGTGTTCCAGGTTGCTCCCACGAGTTTCACTTACCATCACTGGGGGAAGGCTATTGATATCGGCAACAGTTGCGACGTTGATTTTGTTGATTTGCTGGAGTCTTTTGAGGATGACCCTGACACCAGGGTGATAGTTATTCATATGGAAGGTATTAGACGTGGTCGGGAGTTCCTGGAGACCGCTTCCAGAATTACTTTTCGTAAGCCTGTTATTGTCTTCAAAACCGGCCGCAGCAAGGCAGGCGCTGTAGCGGCAGTTTCCCATACCGGTTCCCTTGTTGGCGAAGATAAGGTATTCAACGCGCCTTTAACCGGGCCGGGGTCATTCGCGTGAAAGATGGATCCGAACTGAGGGATGCCATTCGTGCTCTGCTCCTCCTGCGGGGGATGGAAGGGCCAATGTTGGGAATTATAACGGTTACCGGCGCCGGTGGTATCATGTCTGCCGATGCCTGCGAGGACTTTGGATTGATGTTAGCGGATATTCCCCCCGGTTTACCGGAGAAACTGACGGAAGGAATTCCAGAATGGATGCATATCGCCAACCCTGTCGATATTTGGCCGGTAGGTATGATTGGAGGCAACTACGAAGAAGTTTACGATAGAACGATAACTGATTTATTGGAGTCACCGGGGGTAGACGGAGTCCTGGCGATTGTTCTTGCTCCGAGTTCCCCACTTCACGCCGGCCTCAACCTGGTGAAGATACTGGCAGAGGCACGGCGGGAGGCAGGTAACCGCAAACCGATCGCTATGTGGATTAGCATGGAGAACGCATCCTCTGTTGCCGATCAGTGCGAATCTATTGATGCCGTTGCGAGCTTTGATTCCATTGAGCAGGGTGTGAAGGGATTATCTTTCTGTCACCGCTACCACCAGATACGGCAGCGGGAAGTTCCTTCTCCAAGGAGTTTTTCTCTTAACCGGCAACAGGTGGATGCGTTACTTAAAAAAGGTAGGAATCAAAAAATCCTTTTGGAAGAAGATGACCTTCGTTTGTTAGCTGCTTTTGGAGTTCCGGTGGTGAGGGGTGTCCTGGCTTGCGACCTGGATGAGCTAAAGGCTGAGGCGGAGAATCTTACCTATCCGCTTGTTCTGAAACTGGCAGGTCCTGACTTCCTTCATAAGAGTGAATGGGGCGGGGTGATAACCGGAATCGGAAGCCTCGATGAATTTCACAATGCTTTTTATAAGATGGTAGAAAATGTGCGTCTCCGGAACCCCGATATCCGGATTGAGGCTTTCCAGTTACAGGAGCAGGCTGGAGGTAAGGAGTTGTTGCTTGGCTTGAAACGAGATCCCCAATTCGGTCAGGTGATTGCCTGTGGTTTCGGTGGGATTTATACTGAAGTGTTCCGGGATATCAGCAGAGGAAATGTTCCTGTTGATCGTTCACAGGCTGAAAAAATGCTCAAGTCGTTAAAGATGTATCCATTATTGACAGAGGTGCGGGGTCAAGAAGGGATAGACATGGAAGCGCTTCTCGATGTCCTGGAAAGGCTTTCTTTTTTAGCTACTGTGGTCCCTGACATTGCGGAGTTGGATATCAATCCGCTTATTGCGGCGGTGGATGGCTGCAGGGCCGTGGACGCCAGAATCCTGTGGTGATATTCTGGATTGAGAAACCCTGTGTGTTTGGAACAATTATGCAAAGCTTTCAAACTATAATTGAGAACTATTTGAGATATTTGAAAAATCAGGCGCTCTATATCGTTGGTGGGGCCATAAGGGATAGAATCTTAAAGACATATTCCCCGGACATCGATATAGTGGTTCCTTCCGGTGCGCATGAAGTTGCTCTGGATTTTGCAAGGAAAAGTGGGGGCACCTATATCTTGCTTGATGATGAGCCTCACCGGAAGACGGAGCGAGTTGTTATTAAATCACATGATGAAACTTTTGTATTCGATTTTGCAGAGATGCTGGGGGCCTCTATCGAGGAAGACTTGGAGAAAAGGGATTTTACCATTAATGCAATAGCACTTTCTCTGAAAGATTATCTGGAAGGCCGTTTTGATTTATTGATTGATTCCTTTGGTGGCCAGGATGACATTCGTGAGAAAAAGATAGTTGTGCTGACCGATGAATCTTTCAGGGATGATCCGCTTCGAATGCTCCGGGCATTCCGTTTTGCCGGGCAGTTCGGTTTTGAGATAGATATGAAAACCCGGAAAAGTATTCTCCAAAATCGTGGCAGGTTAAAGGAGGTTTCATGGGAGAGGATCAGGGATGAATTCTTCAAGATCCTTTCTATGTGTCCTTGCATTCCATTTATTGTTGATATGGATGGTCTTGGGCTACTTGAGGTGATTTTACCGGAGATTTTGTCCATGAAAGGGGTACACCAGAACGGTTATCACCATCTTGATGTTTGGGGGCATACGCTTCTCACTATTGAAAACGTTGAGGTTGTGATAAAAAATCCTGAGGATTATTTTGCGGGATATTCTTTGAATTTGAAAGAATATCTTGATTCCGAATCAGTTTCCGGGAGAAGTAAAGAGAGTGTTATAAAGCTGGCGACATTGCTTCACGATTCTGGAAAACCTGAGACCGTAAGCAAGGACGTTGATGGTCGTGTGAGATTCCTGGGGCATGAGAATGTCGGCAAGGGAATAGCGGAAAAAGTTGCCCGGCGGTTGAAATTGAGCAACAGAGAGATTGGTTTTGTGAAGGATCTGGTTGGGGATCATATGTACCTGCTTAACTTCTCTTTTCTGGATTCACTTTCTCAAAAGGGTATCCTGCGCTTTTTCAGAAAGCATCCGGAAGAATTCTGGGCTTATTTTATATTGTTTCTTGCAGATTCTATGGCGGCCCTCGGTCCGGATTTACCGGATGATAGAATGCCGAAGATCAAGAAGATGACAAGAGACATGCTCGATAAATATTATCACGGGTTCAAGCCACGGGCTGAGAAGCCACGTTTGATTACGGGGAAGGACTTAATTGATAAGTTTGATCTCCCACCATGCCCGTTTTTTGGAAGAATACTTACAAAGGTTGAAGAAGCTCAGATGGAGGGGAGGATAAAAAACAGAGAGGAAGCCATCAAGTACGTAGAAAAATTATTAGAGAGGTTTGTATAATGTCCATAATGTCATTGCGAACGAATGTGAAGCAATCTCCAACTCAGTGAAAATACAAGAGATTGCCACGTCGCTTTGCTCCTCGCAATGACCAGAAAAGCAGTTATGCAAACCGCTCTATTAGTAAAAACTGAAAAGTAAAGTAAATAATCAGGCTGAAAAAATCATGGAAAGCGACGTTAAAAAGTGGCTAAAAGAAGACGGGGAGATATTTTTAAAGAGTATTGGTGTTGAAGCAGGTCAGGTCATACTGGATTATGGTTGTGGGGCTGGACATTACACGATTCCGGCTGCAAAAATTGTGGGCAGGGAAGGCAAAGTATATGCGATAGATAGAGATGATGATACTTTGGATCGATTGATGTGGACAGCAGAATCAGAAGGACTAACGAATATAGTGCCAATAGAAACGTCGGAGGAGTCAAAGATTGATCTGGAAGATGACTCTGTTGATGTGGCTTTGCTTTACGATGTTTTGCATTTTTTGGATATAGACGAGAGAAGGAAATTATATCGCATGGTCCACAGGATTTTAAAAACCGGGGCACTTCTTTCGGTTTACCCGAAACACCATAAGCTGGACGAGCCTCTATGGAAGTTTTCAGATATGAGATTAGAAGATATTATAAAAGAGATAGAAATAGCAAATTTTTATCTTGATGGTAAAGATCATAAAAGACTCATACATGATGATAATTATGATAGTGGTTACATTCTGAGTTTCACTAAAAAGGAATAATAGATGTTTATCAGGGTTGCCATAAATATACCAACGGAGAAAACTTTTATATATTCTGTTCCGGGTGAGTTTGAAAGAGAAATTGCTATGGGCAAACGAGTCCTGGTGCCATTGGGAAATAGAAGGGTGACCGGCTATATACTGGAATCAATAGATGTGGCCGATAGAGAAGGAACCAGAGATATAATAGAAATACTGGATATGGAGCCGCTTTTTAACGAAGGCGATCTCGAATTTTACAAATGGACATCTGACTATTATATATATCACCTTGGAAGATTGCTCGGGAGTGTTCTCCCCCGCGGGATAGATATAGAGAGCTATATATGGCTTACACTTGCAAGGGAAAGGGAAAGTATGGGAGATGCGGGAGGACAAAACTTACCTCCAGTACAGCACAGGATCATTGAAATCCTGAAAAATTATCCAAAGGGACTTCCTGCGGACAAGTTGAAAAAGGTGCTCGGTGAGAAACGGATATATCATGATTTGAAGGTGCTTCAGGACATGAAGTTCATAATGGTGGAGGACAGGCTTAAGAAACCTGTCGTAAAAACGAAGAGAGAGAAGATAATAACTCTGTGCCACTATGATGTTTCTGATGTGAAGTTGACAGAGAAACAAGAGAAAGTCGCTGATTTTCTCAACCGGTATGGTGAGACATGGTTTTCCTCCCTGCGTCGAGAATTCAAAAATGCTTCATCTGTTATCCGTAGTCTGGAAAAGAAAGGGGTTGTCAGTGTCTCCGAAAGAGAGGTTTACAGACAACCTGAGTGGGGTCCCGATATCGGAAGAGATGACACAGGGTTGATCCCCAACAGAGAACAGGAGGCTGCCCTTGAAGAGATAACTTCCGGCATAACATCAGAAAAATTTTCACCCTATCTCCTTCATGGTGTAACCGGGAGCGGGAAAACAGAAGTTTACCTCAATGCCATAAAAGAGGCACTCAAACTGGGAGGGAACGTCATTTTTCTTGTTCCTGAAATAGCCCTTACGCCACAACTGCTGAGCAGGTTTAATAAGAGGTTTAGTGATGATGAAATAGCCGTTCTCCACAGTGGAATTTCAAGGAGTGCAAGATATGATCAGTGGAGAAGAATACAAAGAGGTGAGGCAAGGATTGTTGTTGGCGCCAGGTCAGCCATATTTGCCCCCGTGAGAAATTTGAAATTGATAATAGTTGATGAAGAGCATGATACGTCCTACAAGCAGGATGACCGTATGCCATATAACGCTCGTGATCTGGCAATAGTGAGGGCGAAGCTGAGTTCGGCGGTTGTTGTACTGGGTTCTGCAACTCCGGGAATTCGAACTTATTATAATATAAAGGAAAAACAATACAGATATCTGAGTTTATCCAAAAGGGTAGATGATAAGCCCCTTCCGCAGATTGAGATAATTGATATGAAGGGTGAAGAAGATAAAAATGGCAGAATTCCTATCCTCTCACGTTTCCTGAGATCTGCGATTCAGGACACACTTAAAGATGGAAAACAATCACTCCTTTTTTTGAACAGAAGGGGTTTCAATACTTTCCTGTGCTGTCTTGACTGTGGCTATGTATTCAGGTGTTTGAATTGTTCTGTTTCAATGACGCATCATGCAGGTGATGATACTCTCAAATGTCATTATTGTGATTACTCTATAAAGATTCCTTCTCTCTGCCCCTCTTGTCACGGAGGAAAGATAAAGAGTTATGGTATGGGGACAGAAAAGGTGGAGGAGGAGGTTTCGATGTTCTTTCCCGGGGCCAGGATAGAGAGGATGGACAGCGATACTACAGTGAAAAAGGGGGCCTATAAAAGGTTGCTTAAGGCTTTAGACAGTGGGGATATTGACATACTTATAGGTACCCAGATGATCACAAAGGGTCATGATTTCCCCAATGTTACCCTTGTTGGTGTGGTGTCAGCCGATACTTCCCTTAATATTCCCGACTTCAGGGCGGCGGAAAGAACATTTCAGCTCATAACCCAGGTTTCAGGAAGAAGTGGAAGGGGAGATTCTCCCGGCAGGGTTATTGTTCAGACCTTCAGTCCGGAACATTATGCCGTAAAGCGGCCAAGAGAACATGACTATACAGGATTTTACGAAGATGAAATATCACTGCGCCGGGAAGTTGGTTATCCACCCTTTTCCAGGATGGTGAATCTGCGTTTATCGAGCATAAAAGAAGAAATGGTAGTAGAAGGTGCCAGAGAAATAGGAGCTATTGCCAGGAAGCTCTCACTGGATGACGCTGGGGGAAAAGTGGAAGTCATAGGGCCTGCAGAGGCCCCCATCGCTAAAATCAAAGGGAGATACAGATGGCATGTCCTTCTGAAGGGAAAGAATGTTAAGGCACTCCATACGCTTGCCAGGAATATACTAACGAAAACCGGGAGAGAAGGCTTGGATATCAAGGTGGACGTAGACCCTGTAAATTTCATGTAAATGTAGGATGTAGAGGTGTCGGGGTAAGGTTTTGCAATGAAGTGATTTATATAGCATATACCACGTATGGATATACCTTAAAAGAAATTTCGTAACACTTTAGTTCTTTGAAAATCTAAGCTGCGTTTTTGAAATAACCTATTGAGGCGTTTTTGTTTTCGATTGTTTTTTTTACTGCACTCAGTACCGTTTCTACTGGGTTTTGGTCTTGCAGTTCGGCAGTTCTGAATAGAGTCATGAGTATAGCCTGAACTTTGACTCCCTGCTCTGACCGATTTTGTTGGGATACTTTCCTGACCAATACCGCTTTTCGCATCTGTTGCTCGGCATGGTTGTTGTAAGGACTCACCCCTTTGTACTCCAGAAAAGTGAACAGTTCATTTTTATGCCGATTCAATCGTTTGATAAGCCTTTTGGCATCTTTGCACTCATGATTTGTTGTTAACAAACTGACTTTGTTTATTCGACAATCGAATGGCATCCTTTAAAAGCCTGGACAGTTTTTTACGAAAGGCCCTCCATTCGGGCGACGAGTTGTGTTTATCCACTTTAACGAGTTCCGTAAACAGATGATAGAAACACCTCTGCTTGGCCAGAGCGCTTATCTTGTTATATGCGCCCCAGAAATCACAGATCAAGATGCCCTTGAATATTGTGCCTAAAACCTCTTCCACAACAGGAGAGCCACGGCTTTTGGTTATGACATAGTAACAGAGCTTTTTCGTAGCAAAGCACCATAACCAGTGGGTTGTTCCGTTAAATCGCCACCCTGTTTCATCCGCGTTAAGAACGGCGCTATTGGCAGCCTTGCAACCAATTTCGCTATACAACGACTCCAGGGTGAATGCCAGGTTTTTCCATGCCTGTGTTAACCCCCCGGTGCTTATCTTAATGGTGGAAACGACAGATAACATCTTCACCAGATTACTGACACTGACCCCGACCAGATAATGAAGCCAGGCCGTAAAAACAACAAGCCTCAATCCTATCATGGAATTCGGAAGTGCATCCGAGATTTTGGGGAAGATAATCTTCCTGCATTGAGGACACCAGTAACCACAAACCGTGTGTTCTGTGACCACCGGTTCAATTTGCGGGATATCCTCTATATAACGCCGATAGCTCTTCACCGATTTATTCAAAGGCGCGTGACAGTCTGGACAATAATCTAAGGTATGCTCTTTGTAATCACTCACCTTGTCAGGACTTATTCGGGAAACACCAGGATGCCCGGGTTTTCTTCCTGGCTGCTTTTTGCGCTTATCATGACTCGGCTTTAAATATACAGGAGTCATTCCAGAGGGGGTTGTGGGACTGACATCACCGCACATCCGGTCATACTTTTCGGCTTTCTCTGCTAATCCTACTATGATCTCAATGGCCTTATCCCGATTCATATCCAGAATGGCTGTGGCTTCATCCCTGGTCATCTTTGAGAAACCTCCTGAAATGGCGATGCAAGGGGTAAAGATATATAGCCTTGGACTGACCGTGGTAGTGATAGGAGTTGCCTTTTTTGGCACTGCCCTTGGTATGACCCACATACTTCCAGTTGGCTGCCTTATAGCATGTGCCCTCAAAACGGGCATTATCGACAAAGGTCTCGGCAAGGTATACCGGATGACCATATGTTTCCTGCCAATCACTGCCCAGCTGCCGCAGACTCAAGGATAATGCCTTGGAGGCAAGATGCTTTATCCGAATCCAGGGCGGTATCAGGAAACGGACATTGTTGGCAACCAGGTGGAGGTTCTTGCGTTTGGTGTGTTCATTCCAGCCGACGAACAGATCACGGTCCTTTATCTTCCAGGCGGCAGATGCCCATCCCAGGCATGCCACGACTTGATCACCGATAAGAACCTCATGCCTTATATGTTCACCAACCAGCCGGGGCAGGCCAAGGTAATGATAATGGTAGAGAAGATAATCCCACAGATAACACCCTTGAGAATCTCTTACCAATCGTACCTTCGGTTCTTTATAATCCTTGATCAATCCGGAAAGTTCTTGATTGACAAAGAACAATGGTATCTGATCAAATGTCTTTGTCCGATTGTTCTTCTGGGGTTTTATGCGGGGAGGAAGTTTGACAAGACCTCGTTCTTCCAGTCGAAGCAGAATATCCCTCGTGGCGCATTCTTTGAGCTTGCCATTGGGTTGTTTCCATGCCCATGCCTCGCATAGTATCCGGGAGATATGGCTTCTCCCCATATTGTAATGCCTGGCTATCGTTTCTTTGACAAAGGCAATGTCGTTTGCATCAAGCTGCCGTGACCGATATCGAAAAAGTATTGATTCCATGTAGCTCTCCTGATATTGAAAAACTACATACCAGATTATCGAACGTGTCGCCAGCGGTTTCTTGATCTTTTTTTCAAAGAGCTAAAGTGTTACCCTGATTAGAGTGTTAATCAGTGGCACCTACATAAACTAGCAGCCGATCAGGATAAGCAAGGTTCTTAAACATTGCTTTTGGAGCGTACAAGCTATATCTTTGCCCTTCATATTTCACTTCATATCTAACTGAGTTTACCTTTTCTTTTAAAAAGTCATATTCCCAGAAATCATTTTCAGTTCGAGGAGAAATGATTTTTCCCAGAAAACCTATTTCCTTCTTTTGAAGGTCGGTCTTCATTATCGTCACCTTGATTTTGCCTGGGCACTTATCGTTTGCCTGCGACCCTAAGACCGATTTCGGAACGTAGTAGTCAAAGTACTGGTTCTCGTAACTGCACCGATACCGGATAGTTTTTACATGCTTTTCGAAAAGATCTAGCTCAAACTGAATTGGCCCCTTCCATTCGTCGGACATAACTTTTTCCTCTCTTATTTTCTGAGCTCTATTGCCGAGCTGAGCAGCGGAATTGCCAGTCTGCGTTCACCTGCTTATTATCTGTTAAGGTCATTTTGATTTGAAAATTGTTTGAGAACACTTAACATGCCTCGATACTTCAAATTGTAAGTGTCATTATATTTGTTGTTGAAGTTTTCAATCTTATGCTCATCAGAAACCATCCAATAGAAATACAAATGCTTTGCATCGCTCTGTTTTTTGATAACCATGTTAAATGGTTTCTCAGTTGAGTTTTGAATATTTTCCCAAAACACATTTAGTTGATTAATAAACTACCCCGCCGCAAGCAGCG
>Ga0209121_10001253_pt1 | contig 26649 bp, 24 predicted proteins | sample Cruoilmetagenom3_FD_187292 | JGI IMG/M metagenome (GOLD analysis project Ga0209121, IMG submission 187292) | Oil polluted marine microbial communities from Coal Oil Point, Santa Barbara, California, USA - Sample 3 (SPAdes) (version 2) | ecosystem: Environmental > Aquatic > Marine > Oil seeps ...
CCACTTGAGCAAATTCGGACAGCAAAAATAGAAAATATTTTCCGGCAATCAATTAAAAATAGTAGGTTTTATAATTTTTTGAAGTAAAATAATTTTTTAAATTTGAACATTGCAAAAAACCAATCAACAACCCACTAAACTACTGAGAACAAATGCCGTACAAAACAACTGAAGCCAAAATTTTTACATGTACACAAAGTCGATACTTAGCAGAACAAATTGCTAAGTCATATGGAGTTAAATTAGGTAACGTTATTACATCTACTTATAGTGATGGTGAATTTCAGCCTTCTTATGAAGAATCGATTCGTGGAACTCGTATCTTTATTATTGGTTCTACAAATCCAGGACCAGAGAATTTAATGGAAATGTTGTTAATGATTGATGCTGCAAAACGTGCGTCTGCAAGACACATTACAGCAGTAATGCCTTATTTTGGTTGGGCAAGACAAGATAGAAAAGACAAACCTAGAGTACCTATCGCTGCTAAATTAGTTGCTAAAATGTTAGAGGCTGCAGGAGCAACACGTATTATTACCATGGACTTACATGCCGACCAAATACAAGGTTTCTTTGAAAGACCAGTGGATCATTTATTCGCTTCAACTGTATTTTTACCATATTTAAAGAGCTTAAACTTAGATAACTTAACTATTGCTTCGCCTGATATGGGTGGATCTAAAAGAGCATATGCATACTCTAAAGCTTTAAAAAGTGACGTAGTTATTTGTTATAAACAACGTGCTAAGGCCAATGTAATTTCACACATGGAACTTATTGGTGATGTTACTGGGAAAAATGTCGTTCTAGTTGATGATATGGTAGATACTGCTGGGACCTTAACCAAGGCTGCAGACTTAATGATGGAACGTGGTGCATTAAGTGTCAGAGCAATATGTACACACCCAATATTATCTGGTAGTGCTTACGAAAGACTTGAAGCTTCTAAACTAGAAGAATTAATTGTAACGAATTCTATTCCTTTAAAACAAGAAAGTAAAAAATTAAGAGTTCTAAGTTGTGCAGAATTATTTGCAGCAGTGATGTATAATGTACACCATAATGAGTCTATAAGTAACAAGTTTGTTATGTAAATTCTAGCAGCTAATATTTGCAATTATTTACTTGTAATCAGAACTTTAAACTAATATTTTAATATTAAATTCTAAACAATTCAACATTAAGAATTATACTTAGAACTACCATTCTATTGTCTTCATTATTCAATAAAACTAGTTTCAATAAAAAATAGTCCACAAACACTAGTATTTTCATATAATATTTCTAAATTTGCAGCCCTCAAAATGAGGGAATTAAATATTTATTAAATAAACATTTCAAAAATGAAATCAATTACAATTAACGGATCTCAAAGAGAAAGCGTAGGCAAAAAGTCAACAAAGGCCTTACGTAATGCTGGTCAGGTTCCTTGCGTTATATACGGAGGAGACAAGCCATTGCATTTCTCAGCACCAGAATTGGCATTCTCAAAACTTGTATATACAGCTAGCGCGCATACAGTTGTGATTACCTTAGATAATGGTGAAGAGTACAATGCTATTATGCAAGACATTCAATTTCATGCAGTAACGGACAGAATTCTACACATCGATTTCTATCAAATTTCTGAGAAAAAAGCGATTACAATGGATATTCCAGTACATACCGTTGGATCATCTAAAGGTGTTATGAATGGTGGAGTTTTAAGAAAACCTTTCCGTAAACTTAGAGTAAAAGCTATTCCATCTAAACTACCTGATTTTGTAGAAATAGATATTACTGAATTAAAAATTGGTAGTAAACTTTATATTACTGAATTAGAGAATGAAGATTACACATTCTTACACCCAGAAAACACAGTTGTTTGCCAAGTAAGACGTAGTAGATTAGTTGTTGAAGAAGAAGAAGGAGAAGAAGAAGAAGAAACTGCAGAAGGAACAACTGCTGAAGGAGGAGATGCACCAGCGGCAGAAGCAGCACAAGAATAGATAAAAACTATTTCAAATATTTTAAAAAGCATTCTGTTACAGAATGCTTTTTTATTTTTACACAAACTAATGGTATGTGTAAGTTTTTAAAAAGATGGCTTGGTTTTGGCTATAAGGTTAAAAAAGAAGAAACAGATCGTATGAAAAAGTTCTTAATTGTAGGCTTAGGAAACATAGGTGAAAAATATGTAGACACTAGACATAATGTAGGTTTTAAAATTCTTGAATATTTAGTTGAATCTGAAAACGCTACTTTTGAAACCTTAAAGCTAGGAGATGTAGCATCCTTTAGAATAAAAGGACGTACACTTATTCTATTAAAGCCTAGTACCTATATGAATCTTAGCGGAAAAGCAATTAAATACTGGTTAGAAAAAGAAAAAATCCCAATAGAAAATTTACTGGTTGTTACCGATGATCTTAATTTGCCTTTTGGCGCATTACGACTTAAAACTAAAGGAAGTGATGGAGGTCATAATGGTTTAAAAGACACACAAGACAAATTACAAACTACAAAATATAACCGTTTTAGATTTGGAATTAGTGATAGTTTCGGAAAAGGAAGACAAGTAGATTATGTGCTTGGAAAATGGGATGACGACGAAAATTCTAAATTAGAAGAGCGTTTAGAGACTTCAGCAGAGCTCATAAGGTCATTTGTGTTGGCAGGTGTTAATAATACAATGAATCAATTTAACGGGAAATAAAATGTAGCTTTGCTTTCAACAAGTTTATAAGCTAAATAACTACAATACAGTTTAGAATTGAATTCGAAATCAGCAAAAGTAACGACAATAGGAACCTTCGACGGTATTCATATTGGGCATCAAAAAATATTAAATCGCGTTGTTAAGCTTGCCAAAAAACAAGACTATGAACCTGTGGTTTTAACTTTATTCCCTCATCCTAGAATGGTACTTCAAAAAGATGATTCAATAAAGCTATTAAATACAATAGACGAGCGCGTTAAGCTCTTAAAGTCATTTGGAATAAAAGATGTTATTGTAAAAACATTTACAAAAGCGTTTGCCAATCTTTCTGCCAAAGATTATGTAAAACAAATTCTAGTAGATGAGTTAAACACAAAACAGATTGTAATTGGTTACGATCATCATTTTGGAAAAAATCGAAGTGCGAATATTAAAGATTTAAGAGCTTTTGCGGAACAATATAATTTTGAGATTGAAGAAATTTCAGCACAAGACATAGAGGATGTCACTGTTAGTTCTACTAAAATTAGAAATGCATTAGACAGTGGTAAAGTTGCATTAGCAAATTCATTTTTAGGATACAACTATTTTATTACAGGAGTTGTTGTTAAAGGGAAAGGCTTAGGAAGAACTATCAATTTTCCAACAGCTAATATTAACATAAAAGAGGATTACAAGTTAATTCCTATGGATGGAGTCTATGTGGTAAAATCTACACTAGAAAACAAGACCGTTTATGGAATGATGAATATTGGTACTAATCCTACCGTAGGTGGAAAATCTCGTTCTATTGAAGTCCATATTTTTAACTATAACAAAGACTTTTATAATACTGAATTAAAAATTGAATTTTTAAAACGCCTGCGTAGTGAACAAAAATTTAAAAATATAGCAGCATTAAAAAAGCAACTTATAAAGGATAAAAATACAGCTTTAGAATATATTAAATAATACCATGAATAAATTTCTATTCAAACATATTGATAACTCTGGTCTTATAGTTTTTAGAATTGTTTTTGGCTTATTGTGTTTTTTAGAATCCTTTGGTGCTATACTTACAGGTTGGGTAAAACGGACATTAATAGACCCTCAATTTACATTTTCCTTTATTGGTTTTGAATGGCTACAACCACTTCCTGGAAATTGGATGTATGCCTATTATATAGTTATGGCAATTTTTGGGCTGTTTATTATGGTAGGCTACAAATACCGATTTAGCATGCTAATGTTTGCTATAATGTGGACAGCGACTTACTTAATGCAAAAATCATCTTATAACAATCATTATTATTTACTTTGTTTATTAAGTTTTTTAATGGTGTTTTTACCTGCAAACCGTTATGCTTCAATAGACGTTAAATTGAATCCATTGCTTAAGCAAATTTCCATGCCTAATTGGTGCAAATGGGTTTTTGTTATTCAATTATTAATTCTCTACTCTTACGCTTCTATAGCAAAATTCTATCCAGACTGGTTAGATACATCTGTAGTTGCTTTATTAATGAAAGGCAAAGCAAGTTATCCTTTAATTGGAGAGCTTTTACAGCAAAGTTCAATACATTATTTTATTGCATATGGAGGTATTTTATTTGATGGTCTAATCATTCCGTTATTGCTATTTAAACCAACACGTAAGTATGCGTTTTTCGCATCAATCTTCTTTCATCTGTTTAATTCAATTGTATTTCAGGTAGGTATATTTCCGTATCTGGCATTGGCCTTCAGTTTATTCTTTTTTGAACCTAAAACTATCAGAAATATATTTCTAAAAAGAAAACCCTTTTATAGTTTAGAAGAATATAGAGTGCCGAAAATTAGTACTGTTTTAGTAACACTTTTTTCTATTTATTTTTTAATTCAAATTGCACTTCCTTTAAGGCATCATTTTTATAAGGACGATGTTCTATGGACCGAAGAAGGACACAGGTTGTCTTGGAGAATGATGCTACGTGCAAAAAGTGGTAGAGCTACTTTTTCTGTGGTTGACGAAGCTACAAACAGTGCTGTACCTATAAAATTAGATGATTATCTTACAAAAAAGCAGCAACGCGGAGTCGGTACAAAGCCAGATGTAATTTGGCAATTTTCGCAATATTTAAAACAAGATTTTGCCAACAAAGGGCGAGACGTAAAAGTATTTGTAAAAGCTTATGTTAGTATTAATGGAAGACCTGCAAAACAGCTTATAGACCCAAAAGTAGATATTGCTAATGAGCAATGGTATCACTTTAAACATCACGATTGGATACTCCCTTCAAAATAGACACCTTTTTGTTTTTATCTGGTTAAATTCTTTTTACTTTTGTTACTTGTTTTTCTTACGCTAGTTGGCGTAAACCCAAAATCATAGTTATGTTACAAGTTGCATTTATTAGAGAGAATAAAGAGGACATCATTACACGTTTAGCTAAGCGAAATATTGATGCCACCGAAATGATTAATGAAGCTATTATATTAGATGAAGATCGTAGAACACTTCAAACTAATTTAGATAATACAAAGGCAGAATCTAATGCCTTATCTAAAGAAATTGGCAATTTATTTAAATCTGGAGAAGCACAAAAAGCAAATATTCTTAAAGAAAAGACAACAGCACTTAAAGAAACAACTAAGAATTTAGAACAAGAACTTAACATTAAAGTTGATGCACTAACAGAGTTGCTTTATAAAATTCCTAATGTACCTCATCAGTCTGTACCAAAAGGAAATTCAGAAGAAGATAACGAAGAAATCTACAAAGAAGGAGATATTCCAAGTTTACATAATGACGCTTTACCGCATTGGGATCTTGCAAAAAAATACGATATTATTGATTTTGAATTAGGTAATAAAATCTCAGGAGCAGGTTTCCCTGTATATAAAGGTAAAGGAGCAAGACTACAACGCGCCTTAATCGCTTATTTTTTAGATAAAAATACAGAAGCTGGTTACACAGAATATCAGTTACCACTTTTAGTAAACGAAGCATCTTGTTATGGCACTGGTCAATTACCAGATAAGGAAGGACAGATGTATCACGATTCTCGTGACGATTTATATTTAATACCGACCGCAGAAGTACCAGGTACAAATGTGTTTAGAAACGAATTATTGGCTGAAGCCGATTTACCTCTTAGCATTACTGGCTATACACCATGTTTTAGACGTGAAGCAGGAAGTTATGGAGCGCATGTACGCGGATTGAATAGATTGCACCAATTCGATAAAGTTGAAATTATTAGAGTAGAACATCCTGATAATTCATACAACGCTTTTGAAGGTATGATAGCGCATGTTAAAGGAATTTTGCGCGAACTTAAATTACCGTACAGAATATTAAGATTATGTGGTGGTGACACTGGTTTTCCATCTGCAATGACATATGATTTCGAAGTCTTCTCAACAGCACAGGATCGTTGGTTAGAAGTGTCATCTGTATCTAATTTTGAATCTTATCAAGCAAATCGCTTAAAACTACGCTTTAAAAATAACGAAGGTAAAAATGAATTATGCCATACTTTAAATGGTAGCTCATTGGCTTTACCAAGGATTTTAGCCGGAATTCTAGAAAATTACCAAACCGAAAATGGAATTAAGATACCAGAAGCTTTAATACCCTATACTGGTTTTGATAAAATTTCATAATGTAGTTTACACTCTAGATTCACATCGATTTGTTAAAAAAATAGGTTTTACATCGATTTTATTTGTATTTCTTCGTTTATTATTATTATTTTTATGAAGTTAGTAGTCCAAATCAAGAATAACCTAACTATGAAAAACTTAAAACGAATTGTATTACTCGTTTTATTAATTGTTATTGTAAGCAAAGTCTTATTTTAATTAGTAATAGTAAAATTATAAAATACCAAGACAGAGTAATTGAATCATATTTTATAAAGAATAATGGTTAATAGCACATTTATTTTGCTGGTCAAAATGCCTGAACATAAAGTTTAGGCATTTTTTTATGAGGCTATTTAACTAACATTTACAATATCTAGGAATTGCATTTGTTATATTTACAAAACAAAAATTGACTGGTTGTTTTTATGCAGAAGACTTTTTTAATCATACTTGCAATATTTGGACTCAATTTTGGATATACCCAAAATAATGAGATTCTTGCAGACAGTTATTACAAAAAAGGAGAGTTTAAAAAAGCCCTTATTATTTATAAAAACATAAATAAAGAGAAACCATATAACTACAAATACATCTTTAAAATAGTAGATACGCACCAGCAACTAGAAGAGTATGACGAAGCGGAAAAAATTCTAGTTCAACGATTAGAAAAGCGGAAAAATCCAACCTTAATTATAGAGTTAGGATATAATTTTCAGCTTAAAGACAGTATAAACAAGGCAACAAAATTATATAATGAAGCTATTACCTATATCGATGAAAATCCAAACTATATTTACAGTATTGCTAAAATATTTGAAGACCACTCTTTATTAGAACAAGCCATTAGTACATATAAAAAAGGCAAGCTACTTACACCAGATAAAAATTACAGCATTCAATTAGCTCGCATATATGGAGACCAAGGCAATATTGAGGATATGTTTTCTAATTACATAGATTACATCGCTTACAAACCTAATTACCTCAATAATATTAAGCGTGCAATAAGTGATTTTATATCTGAAAATAGAACTAACGAAAACAATATCTATTTAAGACGTGCATTATTGAAAAAAATACAGCAAGAACCTAATGCATATTGGTACGAAATGCTCAGTTGGTTATATATTCAAGAGAAAGCATACAATAAATCCTTCATTCAAGAAAAAGCACTTTATAAACGTAATCCCGAAAGTTTAGACCGTATTATAGAACTGGCTGTTACTGCGCTCAATGATAATGATGATGAAACAGCAATAAATATTTTCAATTATATTTTAGAAACCACACAAGATACTGGTACGGCTTTAACTGCTCATCAATATATTTTAGATATACAAACAAAAAACGCAAGTGCTAAAGAATTAAAACGTATTGATGAGACTTATAATACTTTGTTTAATGAATTCGGTAAATCAGAGTTAACCCTTCCTCTACAACTGGCTTATGGAGAATTTTTAGCTTTTCACCAAAAAGACACTAAAAGAGCAACTTCATTTCTGAGAAAAAGTTTAAAATTAAATATTTCTGAATTTCAAGAAGCTAAAGTCAAATTGTTTTTGGCTGATATTTTAGTGCTTCAAGAAAAATTTAATGAAGCTTTAATTTTTTACTCTCAAATTCAAGCGAATTTAAAAAACAGTACTATTTCTCAAGAAGCACGATTTAAAGTCGCAAAAACAAGTTATTACAAAGGTGATTTTGATTGGGCAGAATCGCAACTTAAAATTCTTAAGTCTTCAACATCTCAACTGATTGCAAACGATGCTTTAGATTTAAAATTATTGATTTCAGATAATAAATTTGAAGACAGTACACAAACCGCATTAAAGTATTATGCCAAAGCAGATTTGTTTGCCTTTCAAAACAAAACTGATGATGCTATTTCACTTTTAGATAAAATTTTAGAAGAACATAAAGGCGAAAGTATTACTGACCAAGCCTTATATCAGCAAGCAAAACTCTACGAGGAGAAAAAGCAATACAATAAAGCGGAAGCCAACTATTTGCAAATCATTAAAGATTATAGAGAAGATATACTAGCTGATGATGCACATTACCATTTAGCAGAACTCTACAATACCCATTTGGCTAGACCTGAAGACGCCAAACAACTCTACGAAAAAATCATTTTTGAGTTTGAAGACAGTATCTTTTTTATTGATGCTCGAAAGAAGTTTAGGATGCTTAGAGGAGATACAATTAATTAAAACACAAAGCCCAAAAACTAAATTCCAAAAAAACTTAATTGTAATTTTGTTTTTGAAAATTGACTATTAAACTTTATGATTATTTACAACGTCACAGTTAACATCGATAAAACCATATCAAAAGAATGGTTAGAATGGATTAAAGAACATATTCCAGAAGTACTAGCTACAGGTAAATTTAGAGAGGCAAAATTGACTAAAGTATTAGTTGAAGATGAAGAAGCAGATACGTATTCTATTCAATATAGGGCACATTCTAGGGAGGCTTTGGATGCTTATTATGCGGAAGATGCTGAGCGTTTAAAAAAAGATGGGATTCAACGTTTTGCAGATAAAATGTTAGCCTTTAGAACAGAACTTGAAATTGTAGACGAATATTCCGTGAATTTCAAATAAAATATTTCGCGCTAAGACGCTAAGTGGCAAAGAGAAAATCCTCATTTTAGTCACAACTCTACGAATCTCAGTGAATCTCTGTGTAATAACACATAGCTAACTTCCGTTCAAAAAACCATTAAAACGTATCTTTGCGTAACAATTGCTTTGTGCCTCTGCGCCTTTGCGAGAAAAAGAAACACATGATAGTAAAAGCGAAAAAACATCTAGGCCAACATTTTTTAACCGACGAGTCCATTGCGCAAGATATTGCAGACAGTTTGTCTTTAGAAGGCTACAATGATGTCTTGGAAATAGGGCCTGGAATGGGCGTACTTACAAAATATCTTCTCAAAAAAGATATCATAACACATGTTATTGAAATAGATACAGAATCAGTAGACTACCTAAAAAACAACTACCTTCATCTTGGTGATAGAATCATTGAACAAGACTTTTTAAAATACGATTTAAGCCTTGTTTTTGGTGATAGACCTTTCGCCATCATTGGTAATTTTCCATATAATATTTCTTCTCAAATTCTATTTAAAACTTTAGAATTGAGAGATCAAATTCCTGAGTTTTCTGGGATGTTTCAAAAAGAAGTTGCACTACGTATTTGTTCTAAAGAAGGCTCTAAAGTCTATGGGATTTTATCTGTATTAACTCAAGCATTTTATGATGCAGAATACTTATTCACAGTGCCACCAACCGTTTTCAATCCACCACCAAAGGTAGATTCTGGTGTGCTATTACTCAAAAGAAAAGAAAATTTTAAGTTGCCTTGTGACGAAAAGTTGTTCTTTAGAGTTGTGAAAACCGGATTTCAACAACGTAGAAAAACATTGCGTAACAGTTTAAAAACATTCAATCTGTCGGATAATTTAAAAGCAAATACTATATTTGGGCAGCGACCAGAACAATTAAGTGTTTCAGAATTTATTGAGCTGACTTTGCTAATTGAAAATGACATGTAATAATATATCGTCATTGCGAACGTAGTGTTGCAATCTGCTAATTAAGAACTATGACTTAATGAGATTACCACGTCCTTCGTCCTCGTAATGACATAAAACCATCAAGTGGAAGAATCTCAAGATAACATACAATTTCAGCTTACTGATGAGCTTATTGAAAAGGTAGAAGTCCTTGTTGAAGATCAAAAAAACAAGGAGCTCAAAGTCTTATTAAATGAGTATCACCACGCAGATATTGCTGAAATTATAGATGAATTAGATCTTGATGATGCCGTATATGTCATAAAACTTCTGGATTCTGAAACAACTTCAGATATTCTTATGGAGCTCGATGAGGATGATCGAGAAGACATTCTTAAAAATCTTTCTGCTAAGGAAATTGCTGAAGAAGTAGAAGAGTTAGAAACCGATGATGCTGCAGATATTATTGCAGAACTACCAGAAGAACGACAAGAAGCTGTATTCTCTCAAATTGAAGATGAAGAACATAAAGCGGAAATCCAAGAACTTCTAACTTACGACGATAATACTGCAGGTAGCCTTATGGCTAAAGAGTTAGTTAAAGTTTACGAAACATGGACAGTTGCAGGTTGTTTACGTCGAATTAGAGGTCAAGCTAAAGAAGTAACACGTGTGCATTCCATCTATGTGGTTGATAAGGAAGAAAAACTTATCGGACGTTTGTCACTTAAAGATTTAATAGTTGCTAAAAGCGATCAAAAAATAGCAGATATAGCAAAAGAAAACGTTGATTTCGTCCATATAAATGACGATGATGAAGATGTTGCTAAAGTAATGGCGAAGTACGATTTAGAAGCCATTCCTGTGGTTGATGATAGCCAGAAGTTATTAGGTAGAATTACCATTGATGATATTGTAGATGTCTTAAAAGATGAAGCTGAAAAAGATTATCAGTTAGCAGCAGGTATTATAAATGATGTAGAACATGACGATAGTATATTAGAACTTACAAGAGCACGTTTACCATGGTTGTTTCTTGGATTAGTTGGTGGAGTTGGAGCTTTTTTAATCATGGAAGGTTTTCAAGACACGTTTAATAAATATGCCGTTTTATTCTTCTTTACGCCTTTGATTGCTGCAATGGCTGGGAATGTAGGAGTACAATCTAGTGCAATTATAGTGCAAGGTTTGGCTAATGATGATGTTAAAGGCAGTATTAATAGTCGTTTAATAAAAGAAATGTTACTTGCGGCACTCAACGGAACTATATTAGCACTTTTTCTTTTCTTATTTGTATGGGCTACCAAAGGCGATTTTAATACGGCTCTTGCGATATCTGCTTCCTTGATTGCTGTAATTATCGTTGCCGGATTAATTGGCACATTTGTCCCTTTATTTTTAGATAAAAGAGGTATCGACCCAGCAATTGCAACAGGCCCATTTATTACAACAAGCAACGACATTTTTGGGATCTTAATTTACTTCTGGATAGCTAAAATGATTTTAGGCATCTAAACAAAATTGCTTTTGTAACTTTACAACATGAAGGCAATAAACATTACAGAAAAATTTACAAAATTCAGTAAAAATTGGCACCCACATCAGATTGCTATCGCAGATGATATGCAAGTGATACTTGCAAAGTTAAAAGGGGAGTTTGTTTGGCATAGCCATGATAATGAAGATGAATTATTTCAGGTGATTAAAGGCACGCTCTATATGCAATTTAAAGAGTCGTCCGACGATGCTGGAAGCGAAGACAAAATCCGAACTGAAGTAGTTAATGAAGGCGAAATTATCGTAGTTCCAAAAGGTGTTGAGCACAATCCTACTACAAAAAACAATGAAGAAGTACATGTACTTTTGTTTGAAAAACTAAGCACTGCACATACAGGAAAAGTACAACATGAACGTACTCAAACTGAATATCCTAAAATTTAAAAAGTAAATAAATGTCACACTGAGCTTGTCGAAGTGTCTCTTTAATCATGAAAATATTACACTTAGACTCCAACCATCCATTACTTCTAAATCAACTCAACGATTTAGGCTTCACAAATCATGAAGATTACATATCTTCAAAATCTGAAATTGAAGCTAAAATTTCTGATTATGATGGTATTATTATAAGAAGTCGCTTTACAGTTGATAAACAATTTTTGGATGCAGCAAAAAATCTGAAATTTATTGGAAGAGTTGGTGCTGGCTTAGAAAATATAGATTGTGATTATGCTGAAAAAAAAGGCATCTATCTCATATCTGCACCAGAAGGCAATAGAAATGCTGTAGGTGAACATGCTTTAGGTATGTTACTTTCACTTTTCAACAAACTAAATAAAGCTGATAACGAAGTTAGACAAGGCAAATGGCTACGTGAAGCCAATCGTGGATTAGAACTCGATGGCAAAACTGTTGGACTTATTGGTTATGGCAATATGGGAAAAGCCTTTGCTAGAAAACTAAGAGGCTTTGAAGTTGATGTTTTATGCTATGATATAAAGCCTAATGTTGGCGATGAAAATGCAAAGCAAGTATCCTTAGAAGAACTTCAAGAAAAAACTGATGTATTGAGTTTACACACACCTCAAACTCCATTGACCTTAAATATGGTGAAGACAGAATTTATCAATAGATTTAAAAAATCATTTTGGCTGATTAATACCGCTCGTGGAAAAAGTGTAGTAACTCAAGATTTAGTAGAAGCATTAGAATCTGGAAAAATTCTGGGTGCTGGACTCGACGTCTTAGAATATGAGAAATTATCATTCGAAGATTTATTTAAAATAGATGAGCCTAAATATAGATGGATGCGAAAAAGAAAAAAAACTGGATTACTGAGCATAGTCGAAGTACCAGAAGCATTTCAATATCTGATGAATGCTGATAACGTATTGCTTACACCTCATGTTGCAGGTTGGACTATAGAAAGTAATATTAAATTAGCCCAGACCATCGTTGATAAAATCAAAGCGAAGTTTTGTTAACTTAGGGGAATTCTAAATTAATCCAAATATGCAATACAAAGCAGACTACTCACCAGAAGACTACATTAGTCAACTTCCAGAAGAACGAAAAGAAGCAATAACTAAATTAGACAACCTTATTAAAAAACACATGCCTAAAGGCTTAGAAGCTGGTATGGGCTACGGAATGTTAGCCTACTATGTTCCTAAATCTATTTACCCTGCAGGTTATCATTGTAAACCATTTCCGCCTTTACCATTTATAAACTTAGCCTCTCAAAAAAACTTTATTGCGCTTTACCACTCTGGTATGTATGCAAAAAAGGAATTATACGATTGGTTTGTTTCTGAATATCCAAAACATGCTAAATACAAATTAGATATGGGGAAAAGTTGTGTGCGTTTTAAGAAAATAGACGACATTCCTTATGATTTAATCGAACAACTTTTAGGTAAAATGTCTGTTGAAGAGTGGATAGAAATTTATGAAAATGCAATTAAAAAATAGGTGATGAAAAAACGAGTAACAGGAATTGGTGGTTTATTCTTTAAAACCAAAGACCCAAAAGCTTCAAAAGATTGGTATAAAAAACATCTTGGTTTTAACACAGATGATTATGGCTGTACTTTTTGGTGGAAAGACAAAGAGGGTAAGGATTGTTCTACGCAATGGAGTCCGTTTGCAGAAGACACTAAATATTATGAGCCTTCTAAGAAAGACTTCATGTTTAACTATCGTGTTGAAAATTTAAAGGAATTATTAGTGACTTTAAAAGAAGAAGGTGTCACAATAGTAGGTGAAATGGAAGAGTATGATTATGGCAAGTTTGGCTGGATACTCGATAACGATGGTAACAAGATAGAACTCTGGGAGCCAATTGATAAAGCATTTCAATAATTCTGTAACTATTTAATCTATTTTTACACTTATAAAACAAATACTAACACCATGAGTGAAGACAACAACAACTTAGAAGACGATTTAAACAACGTAGCTGAAAACACAAATGAAGCTGTTAATGATTCTGCAGACACTATTGCAGACAAAGCAGATACTCTAAAAGAGAATGCAAGTGACGCATTTGATAATGCTAAAGAAAAAGCAATTGAACTTGCAGATGATGCGAAAGAAGTGTTAGGAAATGTTAAAGATAAAGCAACTGAATTTATCAATGAAGATGCTAAAGAAATGATGGACAATGCTAAAGTTAAAGCATCTGAATTTGCTAATGAAGCAGGTGAAAAACTAGATGAGTTCACAGATGCTGCTAAAGAGAAAGCATCAGATTTAGCTGAAGATGCTAAAGAAACGTATACAGAGGCTAAAGCTAAAGCTAAAGAAATAGCTGGTGAGGCAAGCGAAAAATTGAGTGAATTTGCTGAAGAAGCAAAAGAGAAAGCAGCAGAGTTTGCAGATGCAGCAGAAGATACACTTGAAGATTTCACCGAAGAGGCTAAGGAAACTTATACAGAAGCAAAAGAGAAAACCAAAGGTTTCTTCCAAAAGTTATTTGGTAAGAAATAAGAACATATAGTGCATTTTTATTAACTTTATAGTTCAAACCAAAAACCACAATACAAATGTCTGACGATAATAAAAGTTTAAGTGACGACCTTGATGATATGATAGGTGATGCCAAAGAAGGAGCAAAAAAGGCTGCCGACAAAGTAAGTGAAAAAGCAAGTGAATTGGCAGAAGATGCTAAAGAGTTAGCAGGTGATGCTAAAGAAAAAGCAGCAGAGTTTGCCGAAGATGCAAAGCAAGCTGCTAGTGAATTTGCCGAAGACGCTAAAGAAGTATTAAGCGACGGAAAAAATGTTGCTATAATTGCTCATATATGGTGGATAGGTTGGATAATTGCTTTAATCATGAATAATGGAGACAAAAAGACTGAATATGGTTCTTTCTACATTAGACAAATGCTAGGAATATTATTATTCTCATTTCTTGCATGGATTCCAATTCCATTTTTCCCTTTCATAATTGGGATTTTAGGACTTATTTTATGGATAATGAGTTTAATTGGATCCTTAAGCGGTGAAAAGAAACCTGTATTTATATTAGGTGAACTGTTTCAAGACTGGTTTAAATCGCTTTAAAGTATAAAAACCCAGAATTAATATTCTGGGTTTTTTGTTTTTATATATTGCTTTGATGCCAACTATGCATCAGTATTGTTATCCATAAATTTACCCTCTAACTCAGCCTGAAACTCTTCCATTACAGGTCTAACTGTACTTTCTGGAAGGTCAGCAATCTTAATATACATTAAGCCATCTACTGCATTATTAAATAAAGGATCTACATTAAATGCTACTAGTTTTGCATTTTGTTTAATATACTTTTTTAGTAATACAGGAAGCCTTAAAGCTCCTGGTTCTACATCGTCTATTATCTTATCAAACTTGTTTAAATCGGCTTCTGTAGCATCAAAAACAAAGTCCTTATCTGCATCTTTAAGCTTTACCTTAAACTCTTTCTTAGGGTGTACATATTGTGCCACATAAGGATCATAGTAATGTGATTTCATGAACTCAATCATCAAACTCTTTGAGAAATTAGAGAATTGATTACTTATGCTTACTCCGCCAATTAAGAATTTGTGTTCTGGATATCTTAATGTCGTATGCACAATACCTTTCCAAAGTAAAAATAGTGGCATTGGTTTTTGCTGATACTCTTTAATAATAAATGCTCTACCCATTTCGATAGATTGGCTCATCATTTTGTAAAGTTCTGGCTCAAATCTAAATAGATCTTGTAAATAAAAACCATCTATACCATAACGCTCAAAAATCTGAGAGCCTAATCCCATTCTATATGCTCCAGCAATAACCTTCTTTTCATTATCCCATAAAAACATATGATGATAATAGGTGTCAAAAGTATCTAAATCAATTGCTTCATTAGTACCTTCTCCAACTTCCCTAAACGTAATTTCTCTAAGCCTACCAACCTCTCTTAAAATATTAGGTATGTCCGTAACTGCTGCTAAATAGACTTCATAATTCTTACTCGTTAATAACTTACAATCATTTTCTTTTAAGGCATCAACCTCAGCCATCATAACTTCAGAATCAATTGGAGTTACAATTCGCTTTGGAGGTTTAGGTACTTTTAATTGTGATTGAAGGTTATCTAAAATCTTTGGTTTGTCCTCAAAAGTTTTAGACAACATATATGTTTTTTTTCTTAAAAATTCTGAAAAATCAGGAAGACTCTCATGTTCTTTTTGAGCTTTTACAGAAATAGGTTTTCCAACTCTTACTTTAATAATACGTCGCTTTTGAGTTAGTAACTCCGAAGGTAATTTGGCAGTTCTTAGCGTATCACTAATTTTAGAAAGTCTGTAAAACAAACGACTATTCTTAGCATGAAAATAAATAGGAACAACTGGCACTTCAGCTTTCTGAATCAGTTTCATTGCAGCTTCTTCCCATTCTTTATCTACAACTAGTTTGCCATCTCTATAAGTTGATACTTCACCTGCAGGAAAAACACCTAACGGATGGCCTTCTCTTAAATGTAAAATCGCATTTTTAAATCCTGTAATACTACTCTTTACATCCTTTCTGTCTTCAAAAGGATTAACAGGCATTATATAAGGTTTCAATGGTTCTATACGATGTAATAGAAAATTGGCAATAATTTTAAAATCACTGCGCTGTTCTATCATCAGTTTTAACAATAAAATACCATCAATGCCACCTAAAGGGTGATTTGAAATTGTAATATAAGGACCTTCTTTGGGTAAACGTTTAATATCTTCTTCTGGAATTTCGAATTTAATCTGAAACTCGTCTAAAATACCATCTAAAAATTCTAACTCACTTAGATGTTTATTGCGATTATAAATTCTATTTAAGGTAGAAATCTTTAGAACTTTCATCAATATCCATCCGAAGAAAGTGCCTAAAAATCCATATTTATCTGCATGGATTGCCTTAGCAACTTCCTTTGCTGTAACTAAACCCATATCAGATGATTTCCCCATAAAACAAATGTAGTAAATGTTTACTTAGTTACAATTTGTAGCGTTCCTTGTGTTAATTGCTTCAATAATACGGTTTTATCTTTTTCCAGCTCTTTTATTGAAGCGTCGTTATAATGTCTAATTGTATAAAGACTAACATTATTATGACATGTTACATTGAATTTCGCCTTTAAATGTTGAAGTAATTTTTCGAGATTATCGTACAAATTTTCAATACAAACTGAAAAACTAATCGCTGAATTCTGTATTACATCAACCTTCATTTTATACAAATGTAATAAGCTAAAAATATCGCTTATATTTTCTTCCATTATATATGAAAAATCCAATGATGATAATGAAATTAAAAACTGATTTTTCTTAACTATAAAACATGGTGTTTCTGGTTCTAATGCTTTTCCTTTACTTACACAAGTTCCATCAGCCTTAGGATTTAGAAAGGATTTTACATACAATGGAATTTCCTTTCGTTGCAATGGCTGTAATGTTTTTGGATGAATTACAGACGCGCCATAAAAGGCCAACTCTATGGCTTCTCTGTATGAGATTTGATGTAATAATTGTGCATTTTCAAAATATCTTGGATCTGCATTAAGTATTCCAGGTACATCTTTCCAAATGGTAACACTTTGTGCATTTAAACAATATGCAAATATTGCTGCTGTATAATCACTTCCTTCCCTACCTAATGTCGTTGTAAAATTATTAGCATCACTCCCTATAAATCCTTGTGTAATATTAAGAATTGAAGGATTGAAGTTCGACGCTATTTTATCTTGTGTCTGTTCCCAGTTTACATTAGATCGCCTGTAGTAATTATCTGTTTTTACAAATTCTCTCACATCAATCCAATTATTTTTAAGCCCTATTTCATTTAAATAACAACTAATTATTGTCGTTGAAATCAATTCACCAAAACCAATAGTTTGATCATAGACATAGTTGTAATCTGGCGATTTATTACTCTTAAAAAATAGAACTAACTCATCAAAAAATGATTTTACAACACTAAATACTTTGTGACGCTCATTATTAAATAAATCTAATAATATTTCATTATGATATTTTATAACTTCATGTATTGAGCTCTGTAATTCGGCTTTATTTTCAAAGTAATTTTTAATCACCAATTCCATGGCATTGGTTGTTTTACCCATAGCAGAAACCACGACTAAAGTTTCTTCATGTCCTACTGTTTGTAAAACCGATGCTAAATTTTTTACACCTTCGGCATCTTTAACTGATGCTCCACCAAATTTGTAAACTTGCATTATATGTCTTTTATATAATTCTTAATTCCTTTTTCGTCTAAGTGCACAACATTCCAATCTCGCATAACATTTGCACCTTTTTTCTGATAAAATTTTATAGCTGGCTCATTCCAATCTAATACTTCCCAACTAATTCTTTTTACTCCTATTTTCTTACCATGCATTACTACTGTATCCAAGAGTTGTGTACCTAAACCCATTTCTCTACATTTCTCACTAACAATAAGATCTTCTAAATGTAATACCTCGCCTTTCCATGTGGAATATCTTGTATAAACTAAAGCAATCCCTTCAACAGAATTATTAACTTCTGTAACAAAACATGTGAATTTAGGGTCTTTGCCAAAACCATCATTTTCTAGATCAGAAAGCGTCACCTCAACCGCATCTTCTTCTTTTTCAAACGATGCTAATTCATGGATGAGTTCTAACACTCTAGGCATGTCTTGTTTTCTGGCTAATCTCGGTTGATTCATTATGTTATTTTACAGAAATCAAATATAATCTAAAACTCGCTTCTCTTATAATTAATTTACACTACGAAAACGTTATAGTTTATTAAAAAACACGATATTTGTGTGCTATTAATAAATATTTTATTTCATGCCAAATAGAAACAAAACCTTAGGTGAATTTATCATTGAAAACCAACATGCATTTAAATATACTTCTGGGGAACTCTCAAGACTTATAAATTCTATCCGTTTAGCGGCTAAAGTAGTAAATCACGAAGTAAATAAAGCCGGATTAGTAGATATAATTGGTGCTGCAGGTGACACAAATATACAAGGTGAAGATCAGCAAAAGCTAGATGTCTATGCCAACGAAAAGTTTATTCAAACCATGACAAAAAGAAATATTGTCTGCGGTATTGCTAGTGAAGAGGAGGAGGATTTTATTTCGATTAATAGCCAAGATGAAAACCATCAAAATAAATATGTTGTTTTAATTGACCCATTAGATGGTTCATCTAATATAGATGTAAATGTTTCAGTAGGAACTATTTTTTCCATTTACAGACGTGTAACTCCGGCAGGTACTCCTGCTACACTTGAAGACTTTTTACAAAAAGGCAATCAACAAGTTGCAGCTGGTTATGTAGTTTATGGTACATCAACAATGTTAGTTTATACTACAGGAGATGGTGTTAACGGATTTACATTAAACCCAGCAATCGGTTCATTTTATTTATCGCATCCCAATATGAAATTCCCTGAAGATGGAACTTTATATTCTGTAAACGAAGGTAATTACATTCACTTTCCAAGAGGTATAAAAAACTATATTAAATATTGCCAAATGGAAGAAGGAGATAGACCGTATACCTCTCGCTATATTGGCTCTTTAGTATCAGATTTTCATAGAAATATGATAAAAGGAGGCATTTATATGTACCCAAAAAGTTCTCAAAACCCTAATGGGAAACTACGTTTACTCTATGAGTGTAATCCTATGGCTTTTCTTGCCGAACAAGCTAACGGAAAAGCGAGTGATGGCTTTACACCTACTATGGATGTTCAGCCTACAGAATTACACCAACGTGTTCCTTTTATTTGTGGAAGTAAAAACATGGTGGAAAAGGCAGAAGAATTTATGCGAAATGCAGAATAATTGATTTTACAATTTAAACGAAACAAAAAAGCTGAACAAAAATAATTTTTGTTCAGCTTTTTTAATTAATGCAATCCTGTTTAAATTAAAACCAAAGGTTCCAAGGAATTTTAGCCAAAACTAATACCAATGCTATCGTGTAAAAAATAGCTATCATTTTAAATTTTGGTTTAGACGTTAATTTCTTTTTGCTCTTAGAATAACCAATTGTGACCAGAGCAACTGCAATAATCATTGTAAGCGGATGTTCAATAATGAGGTTTCTTAATTCTGAATTCTTCATTACTTCACCCATACCACCAATTTCTTTTATGGTTGTGAAATAATCTTTTGTAAAGAATAAGATGACACCTAATAATAATTGAATGTGCATTGTAATTAATGCAAATAAAGAAATCCTGAAATCTTTTGCATCAAATTCCTTGTCTCCAAAAAATTTAATAAGTGCATTTACGGTTGCTAAAATCAAAACAACTAAGACCAAATAAGCCCAATATGAATGTAAAAACTGAATCATTTTTTATAATTTAATTAGTTAATTTAAGAATGCTAAAATAAGGATTTGAACATTAAGCCCTCAATCTGAAATTGTAATTTTGTGTTTTAATTCATTTCCAAGTTCATCCATTACCGTAATAGTGTGTTTACCAACGCTCGGCAAAACAGCCATATCATGTATGTCTTTTGTGCTACCTACAAATTGATTGTCAATATACCAATAGAGTTCTAATTCTGGCTTTGAGTGTGCCACCTTTATGACTAAATCGTTGGTGTTTCCATCAAAATTTTTCGGTAAGAAAATGGTACTTTGCTGGTTAGGGTAAATAAATTCCATTGAAATCCCTGAAGCTTCAATACAATTATTTCTAAATGCAGGTACAGTTTTATAAAATGGGTTTTTATTTTTAAAATAATAGGCTTGTAAAGGCGGAAGAACAAACCAAGGTTTGTTAGTAATATTGGAAACTGCTTCACAAGATGAGTTAACCTGAAACAGTTCGGACTGATCTAAATGTATCAATTTATGAAAAGGGCAAGGTTCTGTTTTTTGACCACTGGCTTGTATCAATCGTAGTTCTGTATCATCACAAATAGAAGACGCTCTGTATCCACTTTTTGTACAAATACTAACTTCTAACATTTCGTCATAAGGTGTAGTAAACCATTCGCTTTTAGGCAATTCTTCAAAAATATCGAAAAGAATAGGTGCCGCAGTTTGTACACCAACTAAACCAGGTCTTCCTTCACCATCTGCATTGCCAACCCAAATCCCAACCACATAGTCTTTTGTTGTACCAATTGCCCAAGCATCTCTAAAACCAAAACTGGTACCTGTTTTCCATGCAACCTCTTGAGAAGAATCATAATATTCCCAACTATCATCACCTTCTGGTCGATTGACTTGTTTCATACTTTCAAAAGTGAGGTAAATGGAAGCTGCGTCAAAAACTGTTTTTTCATTACTTAGCTTTCCGAAGTCTAAAGTCGATTCAGAATTATATACAGGCTCAATAAATTCATTTGTAAAATATTGACTAGAATTGGCACTAAAATGATTTACAGTCGAAGCCATAGCAGCATAACTTTTGCACAAATCCCAAAGGTTACTTTCCGCTCCACCAAGTACTAAAGACAATCCGTAATGATTAGCGTTATATTTTAAATCTTTTAGCTCTAATTGTTTTAAATAATGGTAGAATCTATCGAGTCCAAAGTCCTGAAGCATTCTCACAACAGGCACATTTAATGAACGCGATAAGGCTTTGTTAGCAAACACAGCTCCATCATATGACTTATTAAAATTTTCGGGTTGATAGCTCCCAAATTGTGTTGGCACATCTGCAACTAGTGTATTTGGCAACAAATCTCCAGCATCGAGCATTGAAGCATATAAAAAAGGTTTTAAGATACTTCCAGTGCTTCTAGGTTTATCAATAATATCAACACTTTTTTGATGTGCATCATCGGTTGGTGAATTGCCAATATAGGTTAATACCTCTCGTGTTTTTACATCTAAAACCAAAACCGAGATATTATAAATTTCATTCTGTTTTAAAAGGTTATAATGTTGTTTTACAATTTTATTAGTTTGCTCTTGGAGCGATACTCTAATTGTAGTTTTAATACGTTCACCTTTATGTTTTCTTGCTACTTTTTGAAGTAAATGTGGGGCAATTTGAGGTAATGGATATGGTTTTTGTGGTAACCCTTCGATAATAGCTAAATTATAAGTTAACTCATCAATAGTTCCATTTGTAAAAAGCTTTTTTAATAATCGATTGCGTTTATCAAATAATTGCTTTTGGTTTTTCCCAGGATAGATTAAACTAGGAGCATTTGGTAAAACCGCTAAAGTCGCACTTTCTGCCCAAGATAAATCGGAAGCATTTCTATTAAAGTATCTCCAAGATGCTGCATCAATACCAACTACATTTCCACCAAAAGGAGCATAACTTGCATACAAGTTTAAAATTTCGTTTTTAGATTGTCTAAATTCTAATCGCGTGGCTAGTATCAGTTCTTTAAATTTTTCGAAATATGTCCGAGATTGTCCTTTTCGAGATAATCGAATGACCTGTTGCGTAATAGTGCTTCCGCCACGTTTCACAGAACCCGAACTTAAATTCCCTTTTAAAGCTTTAAATATTGAAACTGGATTAAAACCGGGATGCTTGTAGAAGTATTCATCTTCAAATTGAAGGATACAAGTTTTAAATTTATTTGGCACACTATCGCTTGCAGGAAATCGCCATTGACCATCTTCTGCAATAAGTGCACCTAAAAGTTCACTTGAATTACTTGTAATAACGGTTGCTGTTGGTTCTTTAAATAATTGTTTTGGTAAACAGAAATAATAGGTAACGAGAAGCACTGCGACAATTGTCGATTTTATCTTATTATGCTTTATGTAGTTTATTAATTTCAAAATTTAATTGAATGTCATTGCGAGTATAGCGTGGCAATCTCATTAAGTGTAGAACGAACAACTCAAGTTACCACGTCACTTTAGCCTGCCTTGAGCTCAGTCGAAAGGTTCCTTGTAATGACGTTACTTTAGGAACTCATACTCACGTTCCACTTTACAGATTTTTACATTATACCAATTGTACCATTGTTCTCGTCCCTTTTGTTGCGCGAACAAATGTTCTGTATTTGCTTTCCAGTTTTTAATGGCCTCTAAACTTTCCTAATAACTTACTGTAATACCTACACTATCTCTAGCACTGTCGATACCTAAATAACCTTTTTGTTGTTTGGCTAAGGTTTCCATTTTGTTTGCCATTTCGGCATAACCTTCAGTATGTTCTGTTTGAGTTGATGTAAATATTACAGCAAAGTATGGTTTAAAGTTTTTCATATTCATATCCTGCGAAATCAGGAATCGTTAGTTATTAATTATTTTATGTCCGGTTGAGCGCAGTCGAAACCTATTTGAAGTCCTAAATTTCAAAAGACCTTTCGACTACGCTCAAGGTGACATTGCCTTTTAATTCAAGAATCCATTGGTATCTCAAATTCAATTATTTTTTCAGTGACATTATCTTCAAAATCGGTCAATATAAATTTAATAAAAACGCGGTTTGTAGTCACACCAACTGGAAAATCATTTAAGTTTTTTATTGTCTTTATATACGCCAACCAATCTTCACCACATTTATCGATGACGTCATCTTTTAATTCTGTTGTAGCCGTTTCTATAAAACCAATCCAGTCCTTTTCAGAATAGGTTAAGGTCTCAAAAGTATTAGATTTTAATTGCTTAAGTGGCTTCCATTCTGTGTCAAATTGCTTCCACTCTTTAGAATTACACTGCGTATTTTCACTCATAAAAGAGAAACTATTTTCATAACGTTGAAATAGGCTCACTTGCTTATAATCATTATCTATAAGAACAATTGTTTTTGCTTCAAGCGAATCGCTCTCATCTACGTTGATTATAGCAGTATCTTCGCTTTTTAAATCATGTTTTCTTTTATAGTCACTAGTGGCTAAATTTTTAATTTCTACATTCAATTTATCTAGTTTAAGTCGAATTGTTTTTGCAATTTTATTTGGTGATAAATAACCATTAAATACATAACCAATATGATTTCTGGTTTCGACCTTTACCCACTCACCAGATACTTTTTCTCCTGCATCTATAATGACTAGTTTAATATCTGTTTCCTCTAATACACCAATAGCTTCACCATACGATAATTTTGTCAACATTTTTGCACTGACATCTGGCTGATCTCTAAGAGATAATCCACTTTCTGCTACTACATAGGCTTCTTGTTGTTGTGCTGCTGCAATTGCTGCATTGAATATTAATGCGATCGCTAAAATCTTTTTTAAATAGTTCATAATTTCTTGTTTTTAAGTTAAACATTTTAGCGGTTTGTTTTCTAGGATTCTTGTCTGTCGACCGACAAGTTTTAGTTTTGTTTATACTGTCATTGCGAATCACACTTTTTGGTGTGATGTGGCAATCTGTTTGTTGTTTGTACTTCATTTAATGAGATTGCCACGCTTCGCTCGCAATGACAAGTCTCCTTCATGTTACTTTTCTACTGTGACCCATTCTCCTTTATTTCTAACTAAATAGTCATCATTATCGTACATGGCTTCGGCTTGTGTTCCAGGTAAATAATAAATACCTAAGTAAGAAGCATTCAACATTACAGTAAATGTCTTTGTGCCATGTTTTCCTTTTCTATTCATATTAAAATAGAAATTGACTCTGTCATCTCTAATATCAGTATATCTTGCATTGCTTACAGTAGTGTCTCCAAAGTCTGTAAAGCGTGTATTTACAATATCCCAACCAGAAGGAAAAATCTGCGTTAAGGCGACGTCGTTCACATAATCTCTAGTTAGGTTAGAAATACTTACCGTTGCTACAAAATCTTGCCCTTGTTGCAGTTTAGTCACATCAATTTTATTGCCTTGTAAATCTTTATAGACTGTCGAAATTGAAAAACCACGTTGCTCTGCTAATTCTTCTCCTAATTTTAGTTTACCAGAATTTAAAACACGCACATACACCAAATTATCTTTTCCGTTTGTAATCGTCATTTGATTTGTTCCTTCATTAATAGGAATATTACGTTGCGCAATGCCGTTTTGTGTATCTATGGTTTCTGTTTTTCCATTAATGCTGTATGTTAACTTCAATTCTTTACCACCATTCTGCGTAATCATCTTACCAATAGCTAATAAGTTATATGCTGTAGTTTGTGTGCTCATCCAACGATTACTTGCTAACGATTTTGCAATAGATTTTGCTAAATCTGTTTTCTTAGGATGATCGGTAATCAGCATGGTTTCTAAAGCCATAGCTCTATTTCTGTAAACAGAACCATAGGTGTAGTTATCTTCCTCATCAGATTCAAAATCGATGTTTGCGGATTTATAAATGACTTCACTTGCTTCCTTTTGGCCTGCTAATGCATAGGCTGCAGCTAATCTCCATTTTGCATCGTTAGAAATTTCCTCGAATTCTCTCAAACGGTTCATACTCGCTAAATCTGCGCTGCCAGCTAAAGCTAAAGTGTATAAGCGATAAGCTTGGGCAAAATCACTGTGATAATGTCTGTAGCTTGGTCTCCAATTACGTGCAGCTTGTCTTTGGTAAGCAATCCAATTGTTTTTGAAGCTTAATGGTAGTACAAATCCTTTCTTCTCTGCTTCAATCATAAAGTGGCCAGCATAACTTGTTCCCCAATCATTCGCAGTATTTTCACCCATCCAATACCCTAAACCTCCGCTTGCATTTTGGAAACGTCCTAACCTACTTATACCAATTTCTATATTGCGTTGTACTTGCTTTTTCTTTTGAGATGTTAAATCGAATATCTCTGTTAAGAACAACTGTGGAAAAACACCAGATGTTGTCTGTTCAACGCAACCATGAGGATAGCGAATTAAATATTCCATTCGCTTTGTAAAATCCATAGGAGGCAAAGTTGAAAATTCTACAGTAGCTGAGTTACTTCCTGTTACTCCAAAGGTTGTAATATTTACAGACTCTTTTCCGTTAGCTTGTAATTCTGAGTCAATAACTCGAGAAGTCATTGGGTTAGGATTCTCAACATCAATCTCTACTTTGTATGTTGATTTTTCGCCATTTCCTGTGACCACAACTTCAATGGTATTAATACCTTTTGCTTTAGTGACATCCAATTCAAAATAGACCATTTTTTCATCTGGTTTACTAAATTGAAGAGACTGTGTTTTGTTTCCTTTTACAGTTATTCCATCGCTTACATTTACAGATAGGTTGACATTTTTCACTTTGTCTTCCATGGCGAAAACTGTAACTGGCAATGTTACTTTTTCACCAGGACTTAACTTACGTGGTAAGGTTGCTAAGACCATTAATGGTTTTTTAACTTGTACTGATTTTTCGGCACTTCCGTAAGCTTCTGTGATGTTATTCCCAGCCACAACCATTGTGCGTACTGCACCAACATAGTTTGGCATCTTTAATTGGTGTGTTTTAGTTTTTCCTTCGCTTAAAAGGAAAGGTCCTAAATAGGTTACTACAGGCTTGAAGCGATTCGCTTTTTTGTTTTTGCCTTTAGCAGCAGCACCATCTCCACCAATGGCAAAGACTTGATCAATACTACCAGAATAGGCTCCAATAACTTCATCGAAAATGTCCCAAGTTTTTACACCTAAAGCTTCACGAGCATAGAAACTATTCCAAGCGTTTGGTGTTTTAAAACGTGTTAAATCTAATAATCCTTCTTCTACAACTGCAATGGTATAGGTCATTGCTTTGTTGTTTTTTTCAGAGACTTTTATCTCGTAAGATTGCTCTGGTTGAATCTTATCCGGCATGCTAATTTGTGGCTCTAATTTTGTTGCCGGATTTTCTACCATCATAGGAATGACTCCATATAAACGAATTGGTAAATCATTTGATGTGATGGCATGTGGTTGTAATAATGAAATATTAATAAAAACATTAGGCGCCATGTCTTTCGTCACCGGAATA
>Ga0209121_10001254_pt1 | contig 26642 bp, 29 predicted proteins | sample Cruoilmetagenom3_FD_187292 | JGI IMG/M metagenome (GOLD analysis project Ga0209121, IMG submission 187292) | Oil polluted marine microbial communities from Coal Oil Point, Santa Barbara, California, USA - Sample 3 (SPAdes) (version 2) | ecosystem: Environmental > Aquatic > Marine > Oil seeps ...
TTTGCTAGAAAGTACAGGATCGCAATCGGGAGACCAATCAACATACCTGAGTAGTTACAATTGGGTGCAGTACAATTTCAAGCTTGTCTAATTTAATATATCGCTATAATCTATATGACCGAAAGTCATGTACAACAAGGAACGAAAAAATATAATATATTCTAGATCATATTAATCCTCATCCTCTCTCAATAAAATTTCGATCTCCTCGTTTATCTTGTCGAGCTCGTCATCCGAGAGAGGTTCTGGTACCGCACGATCTTCGTTTTCAAGAACAGCGAGACCGAGCTCCCTGAATATGCAGGCCACCTCGGAATGCGGCGCGTACTCGATCACGGTCTTGCGGCGTATCTCGGCCCTGGGTATGAGATCGCTCATCGGTAACCTGCCCACCAGCTTCGTGCCCAGCCTCTCTGCGAAGTTCTCTACGATCGAAGGCTCGTCTACCGCGCTCCTCCCGTTGTAGATTATCCCGCCCAAAAAGACCTGGCCTCTCTCTGCAAACCGCTTTATGCCTTTGCAGATGTTGTTTGCGGCGTAGATCGCCATGGGGTCGCAGGTGGTAACGATATAGACATCATCCGCCAGCCCCCGCCGCAAGGGCATCGCAAACCCGCCGCAGACCACGTCACCCAGCACGTCGTATATCACCACATCGGGTCTCAGCTTCTCGAAAGCACCCAGCCGGGAGAGCATATCTGCAGCTGTCAGCACCCCGCGACCCGCACAACCCACGCCGGGTTCCGGCCCGCCTGACTCGGCACAGTACACCCCGTTGAACCCTTTGAAGATTATCTCGTCCAGCCTCATATTCTCGGGTCCCTTGTCTCGAAAGGCGTCGAGAACCGTCGGGATCCTCTTGCCGATGAGGTTCCGGGTCGTGTCGGCCTTGGGATCGCAGCCCATCACCATCACGGTTCTGTCGTCGTCCTCTGCCAGGGCCGCAGATATGTTCGAAACAACCGTAGATTTGCCTATCCCACCCTTGCCGTATACGCAGAACTTTCTCATCTTAGTATCACGCTTCCTCTTCGACAGCCAGGTCCTCGAACCGAGACAAGAGCCCATCAGACCGGGATGGCCTCAAGCCCTATATCTGTTACGTTGCGGCCCAGGGACACCATGACGATCGTGGACGTGAATGTCGGAGAGAAAAACCGCTAATGAACGCGAATGTACGCGAATTAAAAGAAAAATATTAGTGTTCATTAGCGTTCATCAGCGGTTGAAATAAGGAGAGAGTATGTGTTTAGCTCCCTCAGAATCCCTCGCTTGATAATGGTTTTAATCAATAGATGCATGACGACTAAGAACTTGGCCCAAACAAGAAAATCCTCAATTTGGTCGGATTTACTCGAGTATATAAAGTTACACTTTATATACTATCAAAAACAGAAAAGATTTTCCGGTAAGCGGTGATGTCATCATGACCGAAGCTATGTTCTACGAGAAGCTGGACGGCGACGTCCGGTGCGGGCTCTGTAACCAGTTCTGCCGCATAAGGTCCGGCAAGAGAGGAATCTGCGGTGTCAGAGAGAACCAGGACGGCGTCCTGGAGACGTTGGTCTACGGCAAGCTGATAGCCATGCACGTGGACCCCATCGAGAAGAAACCCCTCTACCACTTCATTCCCGGCCATCTCAGTTACTCCATCGCCACCGTGGGTTGCAACTTCCGGTGCCTCCACTGCCAGAACGCCGACATATCCCAGATGCCAGCCGAACGGAAGACCATCCCCGGCAGTTATGTCGAGCCGGAGGCGGTGGTAGCAGAGGCGCTCGATGCTGGCTGCCAGTCCGTGGCCTACACATACACCGAGCCCACCATCTTCTTCGAGTACGCCCTCGACGTGGCCCGGCTGGCCTCGGAATCCGGGCTGAAGAACGTCTTCGTCAGCAACGGCTACACGAGCGAGGAGGCTGTCCGGACGATCGAGCCCTATCTGGACGGGATAAACATAGACCTCAAGGGCGACGATGACTTTTATAAAAAAGTTTGCGGAGCCCGGCTGGAACCGGTGAAGAAGAACATCGAGCTGATCTGGAACCTGGGCATCTGGGTGGAGGTGACCACCCTTCTCATACCGGGCTACAACGACTCCGACTCCCAGCTCCGGGATATTGCCGAGTTCCTGGTAGGGATCAGCCCGGAGATTCCCTGGCACGTGACCGCCTTCTACCCCACCTACAAGCTCAGAGACGCACCACCCACCACGGCCGAGACCCTCCGGCGGGCGATCCGGATCGGGAAGGAGGCGGGCATCAGTTACGTCTACGGAGGCAACATCCCCGGGGAGGACGAGAATACCATCTGTCCTCGATGTGGCCGGGTTCTCGTCGAACGTTCCGCCTTCAGGATCGTGAAAAACAACATCACCGGCGGAAAGTGTCCTCACTGCGGCCGGTCCATCGTCGGTGTCTGGTGAGCCAGTGCCAGTGCCAGTACCTATAAGTACCAAAGAGGAAAGTCTCGGACCAGTATGTCATTTTGCAGCGTGGAAGAAGCCATCGAAGAGGTGAGAGCAGGCAAGGTCATCATCGTCCTGGACGATGAAAATCGGGAGAACGAAGGCGACCTGATGATCGCCGCAGAGAAGGCCACCCCCGAGGCCATAAACTTCATGGCCAGGTACGGAAGAGGTCTGATCTGTGTCCCGCTGACCGGCCAGAGGGTCCAGGAGCTCAGCCTGCCTCCCATGACCCTGAACAACACCGAGAAGATGGGAACCGCCTTCACGGTCTCCGTCGACGCCAAGAACGACGTGACCACGGGCATCTCAGCCTTCGACCGGGCCACCACCATAAAAACGCTGATCGACCCTGCAAAGACCAGGAAAGACCTGGTAATGCCCGGCCACACATTTCCTCTCCGAGCGATGGCTGGCGGCGTGCTGAGGAGGGCGGGCCATACCGAAGCCTCCGTGGACCTGGCCAGGCTGGCCAGGCTCTATCCGGCAGGAGTGATCTGCGAGGTCATGGCAGAGGACGGGACCATGGCCAGGCTTCCCCTGCTGGAGGAGTTCGCGGCCGAGCACGGCCTCAAGATGATCACCATAGAACGTCTGATCAGGTTCATGATGAACATGGAGAAGCTGATCAGGAAGGTAGCCGAGGTCGACCTGCCCACAAAATACGGCCATTTCAAGGCAGTAGGCTATGAGAGCCTGATCGACGGCCAGTGTCATGTGGCCCTGGTGACCGGCGATCCAACTGCGGAGGACGCCCTGATCAGGGTACACTCCGAGTGTCTCACCGGAGACGTCTTCGGGTCTGTACGGTGCGATTGCGGCGATCAGGTCCACCGGGCCCTGGAACAGATCAGCGAGAACGGTAACGGTGTCCTGCTCTACATGCGCCAGGAGGGGCGGGGCATAGGCCTGGCCAACAAGCTCCGGGCCTACGCTCTTCAGGACCAGGGATGCGATACCGTAGAGGCGAACAACCACCTGGGATATCCGGCAGACCTTCGCGACTACGGGATAGGTGCCCAGATACTCGTGGACCTGGGTGTCAGGAAGATGAGGCTGCTCACCAACAACCCCAGAAAGATAATAGGGCTGGAAGGACATGGCCTCGAGATAAAAGAGAGGGTTCCCATAGAGATCCCTCCCAACAACGTAAACAGAAGATACCTGGAGACGAAGAGAGACAAGCTCCATCATCTCTTGCTCCAGGAGATGCCAAAAGACGGATGATCAGGTGATAGTCACCTTCTTCTTGATGGTTACCTCCACCTTGGGCAGACGGACCTCCAGCACCCCATCCTTCAGCGATGCCTTGGTTTCGTCCGCCTTTACCTCGGCGGGAAGTTTGAGCACCCGTTCCAGCCTGGAATAGGTACGCTCTCTCCGGTAGAAATCTTCTTCCTTCTCTTCTGTCACTTTTTTCTGCTCGGCCTTGACCTCCAGCGAGTCCTCGGAGACGAATATGTTGATATCCTCCTTCTCCACGCCGGGAAGGTCCATGGTCACAATGACCTCTTTGTCGGTCTCCTTGACGTCTGCCAGAGGTGCCGCCACATCCATGGGAACCAGAGGTGGTTCTATCACCACGTCTTCCACCAGGCGGTTCATCTTCTCCTGAAAGCGTCTGAGATCCGGCATATATTTAGACTCGATATCCGAGAGCCCCGTATCTTCCATCAGCCTGTTCATGCGCCTCTGAAGACGCTTTATATCATCCTTCGGTATCAACCCGGCCATATTTATCACCAGTTCATACTAGGTTCTCAATGTTTAAATTGGTTACTGCTCGTAACCACTCGGCCTGTCATATCTTACAGGCATAAACACCGGAAAAAAGATAAAATAGATTTTCAGAGCAGCAGAACTTCTGCTGCCCTGTAAGCAAGATCCACAAAGACCTGCGGGAAGAAACCTATCCCCAGCACGCCCACCAGGGCCACCACCAGGGCGAGGACGTATCCTTTCGGCTCGCTGATCTTGCCACCGGCGGGCTCGTTGACGTACATGTACTTGATGATCCTCAAATAATAGTACAGCGAGAGTGCGCTGTTGAGGATTGCAAGCACCGCCAACCAGACCAGACCAGCATCTATCGCCGACCCGAACAGGACAAACTTACCCACAAACCCGGCGGTCGGTGGTATGCCCGAGAGCGAGAATAGACATATCAGCATACAGAACGCGGTTATCGGCGCTCTGTGCCCCAGACCGGCATAATGCTCGATGTCGTCCGGGTTATCCTTGCCGTCGCTCAGAGCCATGTAGGCCACCACCGCAGCGGCGACGAAGGCCCCGGTCTTCATGAAGGCATGAGCCAGGATGAGGAGAAGACCTCCTGCAAGTCCGTTAGCCGCTATGGAGAAGCCATCAATCTGTCCTGCTGCGGCCCCGACCACCACGAACGCTATCGCGATGTAGCCCGCATAAGCCACACTGGAGTAAGCGAGTATCCTCTTGACGTTATTCTGCCAGACGGCGACCAGGTTGCCCAGGGTCATGGTGATCGCTGCCAGGATGGCAAAGGCCATGTACCACTCCATCCGGAGCGCGATCAGGGCGATCAGCACCACCTTGAAGGCTGCCACAAACCCCATCTTCTTGGAGCCTGCAGCCAGAAACGCCGTCACCAGGGTAGGAGCACCGGTGTACGTATCCGGAGCCCACATGTGGAAGGGCACCAGAGCCATCTTGAACCCGAACCCGGCTATCACGAATAGCAGGGCGATCAAGGTCACAGGTCCCATATCAGCGAGACCGGCATCGGCTATCCCAGAGATCAGGGTCGTCCCCGTCAGACCGTAGAGGAGCGAGAACCCGAAGAGCATCAGTGCCGATGAGACCGATCCGAAGATGAAGTACTTCATCGCCGCTTCCAGATTCTGCTTTTCCCTATCGAAGGCCGCCAGGGCGTAGGTGGCCAGGCTGGCCAGCTCGAATCCTATGAAAAGCGAGATCAGGTCCATGGAGCTGGCAACTACCATCATCCCCACCGTGGCCAGGAGCAAGAGGCCGTAGAACTCATCCTGTCCGGGATGGTTCTTGTACCTGCTGAGACCCGCGATCACCACGATCAGGGCGACTGTGACGAAGACTAGCTTGAAGAACTGGGATAATGCATCGATCTGCATGGTCCCGTAGAAGACGGCTCCCTTCGTCTGGTCGGCCGCCATCACCAGATACATCGAGACGGCGAGACCCGCCAGGCTCAGACAACCCATCAGGTTCTTGTTCTTCATGAAGAGGCCCAGCACTATTATTAACAGCGCCAGTCCCGTAAGCAACGCCTCTGCGCCGAAGAGAGATAGATAATCGCTGAAGATCACTCAGACCACCCCCATCTGCGCCAGGGTCATAACAGGTCCTTCGATCAACTGTTCTGCCGCCACGCCCATTATATCCATGATCGGCGCCGGGTTCACCCCGAAGTATACTATGAGAAATACAAGGATGCTCATGGAGAGCAACTCGTAGGAGTGCGGATCGTGCAGATCCAGGTACTTCTTCAGGATGGGCCCGAACATCACCTTCTGCATGGCCCACAGATGGTAGCCAGCGGTGACAACGATCCCACCGAATATCACGATCAGGGTGTAGACCGGCAGAGTCGCATAAGATCCCGTGAGCACCGTAAACTCGGCTATGAACCCGCACATGCCGGGCAGACCCAGCGAAGCCAGGAAACCCATCATCATCAGGACGGCGAACTTGGGCATCCTGTCTGCGAGACCGCCCAGCTCGGGGATTATCCTCGTTCCGGCAGTGTGCCCGATCGTACCGGCGCTCATGAAGAGAACGCAGGTTATGAGCCCGTGAGAGAACTGCTGGAACATCGCACCCTGGACAGAGAGCCAGGTAAAGGCCCCGGCGCCCAATAACACGTATCCCATGTGGCTCACACTGGAGTAGGCCACCATCTTCTTGATGTCTTTCTGGGACAGAGCCAGGAAGGCACCGTAGAGGATGCTCACCACACCGATTATCGCCATCAGTGTGACATAATGCTCGGATACGTTGGGCATCATCGGCACAATCACCCTGAATAGACCGTATCCACCCATCTTCAGTAGGAGCGCCGCCAGTATGACGCTGCCTGCGGTCGGGGCCTCGACATGAGCGTCGGGAAGCCAGGTGTGGAACGGCACCGCAGGCATCTTCACCAGGAACCCGAAGAGGAGTCCGAGGAAGATCACATTCACAAGCATCGGCGAGAAGAGCGTGCTGTCTGAGGTAGCCTGGATGAGCGTCAGCATATCGAAAGTCCGACCGCCCGCAGGCGTCCTGTAGGTGAAGTAGAGAGCGAATATCGATAGCAGCATCACCAGACTTGCAACGTGAGTGTAGATGAAGAACTTGATGGCAGAGTAGTCCTTTCTCGGTCCGCCCCATATCCCTATCAGGAAGTACATGGGTATCAGGACGATCTCCCAGAATATGTAGAACAAGAAGAAGTCGAGCGCCGTAAAGACGCCGAGAACTCCAACCTCGTTCAATAGCAGGAGAGCGAAGAACTGGTTGGGTCTGGTGTTCTCGCCCCACGCGTAGACCACAACCAATATGCTCACGATGGTAGAGAGCAAGACCAGCGGCAATCCTATGCCGTCAACCCCGACCGTATACTTCACGCCAAGCGAAGGAACCCAGTCGTAGCTCTCCACGAACTGCATAATTTCTGAGGTCTTGTCGAACTCCATGAACATCTGCAAAGATATCGCCAGTGGAACCAATGACCCTATCAGAGCCACGATCCTTGCCTGACTTCTCGTCTTGGTCATGAAGGCAACCACCATTGCGATCAGCGGTACGGCGATCATCAACGATATTGGGTTCGAGATCATATCGCCACCTCCATCCCAAGCTTAACCACTACCAGAAGCACCGTAAGTCCCAGCACGATTGCGGTGATATAGTTCTGTATCACTCCCGTTTGCACGCGACGCACGTTTCCTCCGAGACCTACAGTTAACTTGCTTATCTTGTTCACGGCGCCATCTACGATCTTGAGATCGAATACGTTGGAGACGAGAGCCAGTCCGTAGACCACCTTCTCGGCGAGCCAGCCGGTGTAGATCTCGTGCTGGTAGTATCTCCTCAACACGATCTTACGCAACGGATCGTTCTTCGATGTGACGATACCGGGATCGAGCTTCTTCCAGCGCGAGTAGAAGAGAGCCGCTATCAGTATACCGCCGACACAGAGAATGATGGGCAGTATCTTGATTATGAAAGGCTCGTGGGCAGCTTCATGCTCGATGTGATGACCTCCCACCACAGCCAGCTCATCAAAATCGACGCCGTAATGATCGAAGTTGTTGCCGACGTAGTCATAGAAGGTATCCTGTGTGGGATACCCCATGAAGAGGGCGCAGATCGCCAGTATTACCAGAGGACCTACCATGACCCACGGTGATTCGTGTTTTCCATAATCGGTCCGAGGCTCCCCGTCAAAGGTCGTAAACCACAGCCTGAAGCTGTAGACGGCCGTCAAGAGAACGGTGACGGCGCCAAAGGCATAGGGAAGCCAGCCGAGGCCATAGAGACCGTTCTCGAACGCCGCTACCAGGATTTCGTCCTTGCTGTAGAACCCCGTCGTCAGGGGGAACCCTACCAGAGCCAGAGCTCCTGCCAGCATGGTCAGGCCGGTCCATTTCATCGATCTGAGGACGCCGCCCATCTCCCGCATGTCGTTGGTGTCCACGGCGTGGATCACGCTTCCGGCACAGAGGAAGAGCAGAGCCTTGAAGAACGAGTGGCCAACCAGGTGGAAGATGCCGACCCCGACCGCGGCTGCCCCGACGGCAGCGCCCGCGCCCAGGCTCAGCATCATATATCCGAGCTGGCTGATGGTCGAGTACGCTAGAACCCGCTTGATGTCGAACATCACCAGACCCATCGTAGCAGCGAAGAAGGCCGTAAACCCACCAATGTATGCAACCACCATCAGTGCGTTGGGAGCCGCATAGAATAACGGGAACATCCTGGCCACCAGGTAGACGCCTGCGGTCACCATGGTGGCGGCATGTATCATGGCCGAAACCGTGGTCGGACCTTCCATGGCGTCTGGAAGCCAGACGTGCAGCGGGAACTGACCAGACTTACCCACCGCCCCGCCGAAGATGAGGAGCGCTATCGCGGTCATCTGGCCGGACGGGAGATGAACGAGGTTCTCGTAGATCGTCTGGAACTGGAGCAGGTACGTACCTTCGGGTAGCCCCAGCTTTGCCATGTTGGTGTAGAGCAAGATCATCCCGGCCAGGAACATTATATCTCCGACCCTGGTCACCAGGAAGGCCTTCTTGGCGGCAGATGCCGCACAGGGCTTTCGGTACCAGAACCCGATGAGCAGGTACGAACAGACGCCCACAAGCTCCCAGAATATGAAGAGCTGGAGAAGGTTGTCAGAGAAGACGAGACCCAGCATCGCTGCTGTGAAGAGACCCGCCTCGGCAAAGTACCTCGCCAGGCCAGGGTCGCCATCCATGTACCCTAGAGCAAAGATATGGATCATCGTACAGACGAAGGAGACCATGAGAAGCATCACGATGGCCAGCGGATCTATCAAGATCCCTACGTTGAAGTTGGCGAACCAGTGTGCCGATTGATGCACTATCGTATCTGTGGGAAAGATCTCTTTGAAGATCCCCACCGAGAGGATGAGTGCACCGATGGTCGCCAGAACCGTGATGAACCCGCCACCCTTTGGCAGGTGCCAACCAAGAAAGATCGTGAGCACGAACGCCAGTATCGGCAGACCCACGATCAGATAGGCGTAATCAGAGTACACTCTTTACCACCTCAATGCGTTGATGTTGTCCAGCTCTATGGTTCCGTACAGCCTGTACAACAGGATCAATATGGCAAAACCCACACCGGCTTCTGCAGCTGCCAGGGCTATAGAGAACAGAGCGAAGACCTGGCCGTCCACATTGGGCAGATGGGCCGAGAACGCCACCAGGTTTATGTTGGCGCTGTTTAGCAAGATCTCCACGCACATCATGAGCTTTATACCATTTCTCTGCGTCATTAGGCCGTAAAGGCCGACTACGAACATCGTGGACGCGAGAAGCACGTAAAGTACTAGTGGAACCATTAGTTTTCCTCCCTCCTTGTCGTCATCGTGCTATCTCCTTCCTTGCGACGTAGATCGCACCTATCAACGCAGCTAGAAGCACCAGAGCGAGAACCTCGAAGGGGAATAGGTACGTCGTGAATATCGCCATCCCTATATCTCCTATTCCGCTCTCAGGCATCCTTAAACCCTCTTTGGGTTCAAAGCTGTACGGATAGTTCACGTTATCTCCCCATGGTGTCGCTACGATGAGAATAATCAGCGTCGCCAGGAAAATCAGCGTTAAGATCGCTGTTTTTACGTTAACCATGGGATTCCTCCATAATCGCCCGTCTCGTGAGCATTATTGCGAAGAGCATCAGCACCCCGACCGCTCCGATGTACACCAGAACCTGAGCCACTCCCACGAAGGTAGCGTTCAGAGATATGTACAAACCAGCCACAGCAGCAAAGCTCCCTAGTAGATAAAAAGCACTGTGAACTATGTTTCTGGAGTAGACAGTAAGGATCGAGAGGCCGATGATGATCACTGCGAAGAGTGCGAATACTCCCAGCTCGATCAGGAATCTTATGTCATAAAACTGGGTTATATCCATTGGTAGTTCCATCAGGACTCACCTTCCGTTGTTGGATTTCCGGCCATCATTCCTCCTTCTTCTTCTCGCCGGAACCTTCATCACCTTTCTTGGCAGCTTCGGCCTTGGCCTTCTTAGCTTTTGCCGCTGCAGCTTTCTTCTTCTTCTTTTCTTCGGCAGCTATCCTGGCCTCCTCTGCCAGCTTTGCAGCTTCTTCATCGGAATACTTGCCGACAGCGATATCGTCCGGCCCGAAGATTATGTCGTTTCTGTTCCAGCCAGCAATCTGGAATTCCCTGGTCATCGTCAGACATCCAGTCGGGCAGTCATCGACACATAGACCGCAGAACATGCATCTACCGTAATCGATCTGTGGAAACTTCATCTTCTTGTTCTTGAGCGGGTTCCCATATTTGTAAGATACCTGCTCGATGCAGCTGTTGGGACAGATCCTGGCACAGGCGCCACAGCCGATACACGTCCTGACGTCCAGTTGATGAATCCCCCTTTCTGCCGCCGGGAGATCCATGATTACTTCAGGATAAAGGCGGGTGACCTCGATGCCGTGAATAGCGTGCTTGAGAGTCAATTGGAAGTTCTTCACTACCATTATTCACCACCTCATGCGAAGTACACACCTACGGCCACGGCCCAGACCAGGTTCACCATGGAAAGCGGAAGCAGCCACTTCCAGCCCAGGTCGGTCACCTGGTCGATCCTGAACCTGACCAGAGATCCTCTGACCCATATCAAGAATACGAGCACCAGGATCATCTTCATCAAGAACCAGATCATTGGCGATAAGATCGATATCACGGGGATGACCGGACCGTTCCAGCCGCCCAGGAATAGGTGCACCAACAGAACCGAACCGAGAAGCATGATGATATACTCCTGGAAGTAGAGGAGACCCCACCTGATCCCGCCATACTCGGTAACATAACCGGCTATGATCTCTTCTTCGGCCTCACTCTGGTCGAAGGGGATCCTTCCCAGGTCGGTGACCAGGGCGATCATAAATATCACGAACCCCAATGGCTGGGCGATGATGTACCAGATGCTCTGCGCCTCTACGATCTCCACAATGTTCAGGCTGTGGGCCATTATCGCTACGCTGATCACGCAGACGCCCATCGGAACCTCATAGCTGACCATCCTGGCCATGCCTCGGAACGCTCCCAGCATCGAGTACTTGTTGTTCGAAGCCCATCCGGCCATGAAGGCACCGATCGCCATGAGGCTCAAAGCGGCCTCTACGAAGAATGCGCTGATGTCCATGTTGACCGCCACAAGCGGGTAAACCACACCGCCTATGTTCAGCGCACCCCAGGGCAGCGCGGCTGCGACCAGCATCGTGGTGATACAGGCCACTATGGGCGCCCATACGTAGATCGGTCTATCCGCTCCCCGTGGGATGCTATCTTCCTTGGTGAAGAGCTTGATGGCGTCGGCAACCAGCTGGAGGATCCCCCATCGAGTACCGACCCGGCAGGGACCGAACCTGTTGGTCATGTCGCCAAGAACCTTCCTCTCCAGCCAGACGACACCCATCGCGCCCACGTTGATGACCGAAGCTATGATGGCCGCTGCTATCAGGCCGATTATCAGGCCGGATATCTTGGGCTCCTGGACTACAAAATCGGTGATGGACTCTACTATCGTGGATAATACCAAACTTTATTCCTCCTTATCTATCCACTTCGCTGGTGCAGGCGTCCATGCTGCCTGCAATTGCGACCACGTCTGCCACATAAGCTCCTTCCAGCAACGGCGGTAGCGCCTGCATGTAGGCGTAGACGGGTCCTCTGACCTTCACCTTGACAGGCTTGTCGCTACCGTCGCTCACGAGGAAGATTCCCATCTCACCCCGCGGATCTTCCACACGGTAGTAGGCCTCGCCCGGAGCGGGTTTGATCTTCTTGGACACCTTTTCCCGTATCGGTCCCCCCGGGATCTGATCCAGGCACTGCTCTACGATGTGGCAGCTCTCAATAATCTCGTCCAGCCTCACCTCGACCCTCGCCTTGGAATCTCCCTCTTTTCTGCTGATCACATTGAAGTCCAGGTCCGGATAGACCAGTATGGGATCTTCCCTTCTCATATCGTAAGGCGTGTCTGATGCTCTCAGCGGCGGGCCAGATAAACCGAATCGTCTCGCTTCTTCGGGAGACAGGATTCCGATACCCTCCATCCTCTTCCTGTAGATGTTGTCGGAGAGTAAGAGTTCCTTGTACTCGTTCGTCTTATCGACCACGGTCTTCAACGCAGACCTGGTCATCTCTGCGAAGCCATCGGGCAGATCGTTGCGTACCCCGCCCTGTCGGACGAAGCTGTGGTTGATCCTGGCACCGGTAACGCTCTCTATGCAGGAGATGATCTCCTCCCGGTCGAGGATCATCCACTGGAACGGAGAGAACGTAGCTCCACCCAGCAGGCTCAGGAACTCGCCCGTGCCAAGAAGATGGCTCTGTATCCTGGAGAGTTCTTCCAGGATTACCCTTATGTACTGGGCTCTCTCCGGTACCTCGATCCCCATGATCCTCTCTGCAGCACCGCAGAAGACCTCGTTGTTGGAGAGGGAAGCAAGGTAGCACATCCTATCGGTGATGGGGATCCCCTGGATGTAGGTCCTGTTCTCCAGGATCTTCTCTATGCCCTTATGGATGTATCCCACGTCGAGGTAGGCCTTCTTCACCCTCTCGCCGTCTACCCTCAAATCCAGCATGAAGGGTCCTGGCACGATGGCGTGCTGTGGTCCCATGTGGAGTATCATCTCCGACTCGGTCTCAAGCTCCATTATCTCTCTCTCTCTGAAGGTAGGATACTCCGGCCTCGTCTCGGGAACAGTCCCCGCCTCGATCTCCGCCTCGGTGGGCGAGATCTTATACTCGGCGTAACCGTCGGGGTTGATCTTCTCCAGCACCCTCTCGTTTGTGTTGTAGTCAGGGTAGCCCTTGAAGTCTTTTCTCCAGGGCCAGGATCCCACCAGATCGTCTACGAGGAGAAGCGGATAGAGGCCAGGATGATCTTCGAAGTTGATCCCGAACATCTCCCAGATCTCACGCTCGTACCAGTCGGCGTTCCAGAAGAGGCCTGTCAGAGACTTGACAGAAGGTGTGTCTCTGGGAGTCTTCACCTTCAAGAGCGCCACTACCGGATGAGCGCCGTGGCTGGCAAGTATTTCTGTGACCTCGAATAGATCCTCATCTATCTTGTCCACGCCCGCCGCACCGGAGTAGTGATCAAAGTCCTCTTCGTCTCTGAGAAACTTGCAGATCTCCACTATCTTGTTCGGGTCGACCGTGGCCCAGAGCCTGTTATCGGACTCCACCCGAAACTCCTGGATCGCTCCTGGAAAAGCCGACTGGAGAGCGTCCAGGACATCATTTGCAGTTGTCAACGATGAATCCCTCCTCTAGTAGCCTCTCTCGTCTTCACGTCGCTTGATCTTCTCTTGAAGCTCTCTAAAACCCTTGATGAACTGCTCCGGCCTCGGCGGGCAGCCAGGAACGTAGACGTCGATGGGGAAAAAGTCGCTGGTGTTGTTTATGATGTTGTAAGAGTCGTAAAAAGGTCCACCGGATATGGCACACTCACCGATTGCGATAACCCACTTGGGTTCCAACATCTGCCCCCACAGGTTCTTGATCGCCGGCAGATATTTTCTGGTTATATAGCCGCTGATGATCAGGACGTCTGCCTGTCTGGGAGTGGCACGGGGAATTATGCCGAACCTGTCACAGTCATAGTGGGGACAACCGAAGACCAGCATCTCCACACCACAACATCCCATGGGCTGCATGAGGAACCACAGAGAGTTCTTCCTGCCCCAGTTCAGGATGTTTTTGATGGGACCCATATCGATGATCTCATGGATCTTCTCCGTGGTGGTGAGCCAGATATTGGTCAGCGGACGACCCCAGACGGTCCACTTCTCCAGCTCTTCGTCGATCACAACGGGAATAGGTACAACATCGCTTATACCCAACGCAACGCCTCCTTTTTAATGGCATAAAGCAAACCGATCAACAGAACAATAATGAAGATCGCCATGTCGAGGACTGCTATGTTCACGCCACCCAGTTTCGGTATGACCTCAGATGTGTATATATAAATCCACGGATACAAGAATAGAACCTCAACGTCGAAGATCACAAAGACGATCGCAAAGAGGTAATACTGTACGTTGTATTGTATCAGGGCGTCCCGAATCGGACGTATACCACCCTCGTAGGTCGCACCCTTCCGGAAGGTTGGTTTTAGAGGCGATATGATCTTCACGACAGCCATAGCGCCGATAGGCGTCAAAGCACCTACTATCAAAAACATAATAAGTGGGATATAATAATCCACTGCCATCATTTCGCTGCTCATCTTTTACCTCCGTTAGCCGTAAGAGCTAAACACAAGGTACTGATATAAAAGGTTTATGAAAAATCAAATCGCATCACAGCAGCTCATGTCGATGGTTTTCAGACAGTTGTGCACGTTAGGGTGATTCGATGGAGTCTGTAGAGCAGATGGAGATCGTGCCCGGGATGGATGCCAACCAGCTGGTCAGCACGATGGAGCATTGCGGTTTCGGTGCCGGGAGGCTGGCCGAAGCGGTAAGCATCTACGAAGAGATGCTAAGCGGAGAATACACCAGATTTTTCACCCTGGCCGGGGCCATGGTTCCTGCCGGCATGAGAAACATAATATCGGGTCTGATCAGAGAAGGCCATATCGACGTTCTCGTCACCACGGGAGCAAATCTCGTCCATGACATCATAGAATGCTTCGGACATCACCGTCTGGGCGACCCGGAAGCACCGGACGCGAGGCTCAGGGAGGATGGTCTCTCCCGAATATATGACGTCTACCTGGGGGACGAGGAGTTCGTCGGGTTGGAGGAGCTGCTCCAGAAGATCTTGCCGGAACGGTCCGAGACGATCACAGGCTCGAAGCTATTGGAGCTGCTGGGATCACGGCTCACCGATGAGAGATCGATCCTCAGATCCGCATACGATCGCAAGATACCTATATTTTGTCCGGCCATCTCCGACTCCATGATAGGGCTCCAGGCCTGGCTGCACCGACAGACCAAGAACCTGTCCGTGGACGCCTTCGGCGACGTTGACGAGATCGTAGAGCTCTGTTACGGCGTGGAGAAATCAGGGATAGTCATGATAGGAGGCGGCGTTCCCAAAAACTTCGCCCTCCAGTCGATGCTGGTCACCCCGAAGAGCTTCGATCTGGCGATCCAGCTCACCACCGACCGGCCAGAATTCGGCGGCCTTTCCGGAGCTACGTTGTCTGAGGCGGTCTCCTGGGGAAAGGTCTCATCTCATGCCAGGCATGTAACTGTCTACAGCGACGCAACCATTACCTTACCGATAATGGTGGCCGCCGTTCTTTCCAGGCTCCAGAAATAATATCATAATATTTCATTCTCAGAGGTGATGAAAATTCGGACCGCGGTAGATATGGAGACGGTGATAGGGATGAGCGGTGCCTCCGGAGCATGCTACGGGATAAGGCTTCTGGAGGTTCTGGGTGAATTCGGATGTACGACTCATCTTGTGATGAGCGAGGCGGCACGCAAGATAATCGAGATAGAGACCGATAAGAGCGTCCGGGAGATAGAGACGATGGCGGATCACGTCTACTTGCCCAAAGACTTCACCGCGCCCATCGCCAGCGGATCTCACCTTTTCGACGCTATGGTGGTGGTCCCCTGCAGCATGAGAACCCTGGCCGGGATCGCAAATGGGGTTGCCGACACTTTGATCACCAGGGTGGCAGACGTCGGTCTCAAGGAGCGGCGGAGGCTGATCCTGGTGCCACGGGAATCGCCACTCAGTCTGATCCATCTGAGGAACATGGTCGCAGTTACAGAGGCAGGTGCGGTAGTCCTTCCGGCGTGCCCTGGGTTTTACCCGCAACCCAGAAGCTTGGAGGATCTGGTGGACGTGGTAGTGGGACGGATCCTGGACCTATTGGGACTGGATCATAGTTTATACAGGAGATGGCGCGGGGTTCCAGGTGGAAATGCTTATAATGACGGAAATCAGATGTCGGATTGATAAGAGGTGACCTAGATGAGATGTCAACTGTGTGGTGTGGATAAGGAGACGTTGCCCGTGAAGGCCAAACAGGCCACTATCCACGGCCCGGAAGATACGGTGTTTCACATCTGTAAGGAGTGTATGGAGATAACACATCAGGCGTATCTGGACAAGGATTTCCTATTGAAAAAGGGTGGCGCAGGATAAAAAAAAAGGTAACTACTCAGGTACCTAAACCACTATCGGGGGCCTTCACTATGCAGAAACTACCCGGGACATGGGGCATACTGTAACCAAACACGGAATATAACCACAGAGTATGCAGAGGGGCGCGGAGGGAAAATAAATGGTTAAATGCTCTGCGTTCCTCTGCGCCCTCAGCGGTTATTTTTGGTCTGAAAGTAGGTCCGCATGACTATCCATTTTCATCGTCATGGGTGGCCCTTGGGCCATGGGCGTTTCTTGTGGGCGTTTCTTGCGTACTCGGTTAAATCCGACCGAAGGGAGGATTTTTCTCGCCAGAAAGTACAGGATCGCAATCGAGAGACCAATCAACATACCTGAGTAGTTACAAAAAAAAGAAGGAGCGCTTGGCTGCTCCAAACTTGATGTTGGACAGATCGCGTATAGGTTACGGCGTTTTGAGATCGGTGACGATTGATGAAGCTGTGCTTCTACAGCATGTCCTTCTCGGATAGGCTTAAGTAGAAGGCTTAGTGTGGCTTATACACAATACCAACTAGAGGCATGATAATTTGACACCATTTATCGAGATCCGGGACTTGGCGGTGCGGTTTGGCGATATTGAAGTGCTGCGCAATATCAATCTGGATATCGAAGAAGGCGAATCTATCGGCATCCTGGGACGGAGCGGCGCGGGAAAGAGCGTCTTTATGCACGTTCTTCGTGGCGTCGAGATGTTCGAGAACATCAGCGGGAACGTGATCTACCACATTGCAAGGTGCAAAGAGTGTGGCCACGTAGAGCCACCTAGCCAGGTGGGAAACAAGTGCAACTGCGGTGGCACCCTGGAGGACTTCAATGCCGACTTTGCAACCCTGGACATCAATGATCCTCTGAGACGCGATGTATCACGCAGGATCGCCATAATGCTCCAGAGGACCTTTGCCCTCTACGGTGACGATCGGGTCATAGTCAATGTGATGCGTGCGGTCGAGGAGGCCAGCGGAGGCTCCATAAGCGTCCACCGTGCTGCGGATCTCTTAGACGAGGTCAACCTTTCTCACAGGATGATGCACGTGGCCAGGGAGCTGAGCGGTGGTGAGAAGCAACGTGTGGTCCTGGCACGTCAGCTGGCCAAATCGCCCATGATGCTCATCGCAGACGAGCCTTCCGGGACCTTAGATCCTCTCACAGCCAGGGTGGTTCACGACAGCATCAAGCATGCGGTCAAGAACTTCAATATGACGATGGTCATCACCAGCCACTGGCCGGATGTGATGGTGGATCTTACCGATCGTGCTGTTCTGCTGGATAAAGGCGAGATCAAGAGCATCGGCAACCCAACAGATGTTGCCGCCGAGTTTGTCGCCATGGCCGGCAAGATGGGCGAGCGAGAGACGGCTGAGGTAGGCGCACCCATAATCAGAGCCAGGGAGGTCTCCAAGCGCTACATAAGCATCGAACGCGGCGTGGTGAGAGCCGTAGAAAACGCCAGTTTGGAGATCTACGAGGGCGAGATATTCGGGCTGGTAGGCACCAGCGGTGCTGGAAAGACTACCTTCTCCAAGATGCTCAGCGGGATCACCACCCCTACCAACGGGAATATCTGGTGCAGAGTGGGCGATGACTGGGTGGATATGATCTTGCCCGGCGCAGATAACCGTGGCAGGGCCACCAAGTACATGGGCATGCTCCACCAGGAATATACGCTATACCCCTACAGAAGCGTGATCGACAACCTAACCGAGTCGATCGGTCTGGCCCTTCCCTCTGAGCTGGCCGAGAGGAAGGCCATAGCCACCCTCATCACGGTGGGCTTCACCAGGGAAGAGGCGGAGATCGTCCTCATCAAGAACCCCAACGAGCTGAGCGAGGGTGAACGTCACCGGGTGGCGATGGCTCAGGTCCTGATCAAGGAACCCAGGATAGTGGTCCTGGACGAGCCTACCGGAACCATGGATCTGATAACCAAAATAGACGTCTCCGAGTCGATACTCAATGCCAGAGACGAGCTCGGCGAGACCTTCATCATGGTGAGCCATGACATGGACTTTGTGCAGAACGTCTGTGACCGGGCAGCGCTCATGCGCAACGGCAAGATCGTGCACGTCGGATCGACAGATGAAGTACTTTCCCTGGTCACTGCAGAAGAAGAGAAGGAGATGTTGTTGGGGAGTTAACTTGAGAGTCTCTGTGGATGGAGAGAGCATCACTCTCGGAGACGACGCAACTCTGGAAGATGCTCTCGATGCCGCTGGTGTATCTCCGCCAGAAGGTGTCATCATAGGGGTAGTCAGGGGCCGGAGCGAGAAGGCCAAAAAGACGAACTCCTACTGGTTGAGCACCACCAAGGGAAAGATCAGGATAGAGATCTTGGAGACGGGGATGCAGAATACCTGGCATCGGTGCGTGGACGAGATAGTCGATCTAAAGGCCAGGTGGGCTGATTCCAGAGCAGTAGCCTTCGGGCCGCTTTCTGTCTCGTTAACGCCCACTCGCCAGGAACACGAGTACGACCGGTGGGAGGTAGTACTGGGAGCCAGTGGTTTTGAGGCGGATAGGGTGCAGTTCGTCTTCGTCAAGAGGAGACATACCGCCGCCTACGGTGTGCCTGACGAGAAGAGAGGCGTCTTCGCCGCCATAGTGGGGGGCAAAGACATCCTGGTCGAACTGGAGAAGGGTGACATGATCCTGAGCGTGGACCCCATAGTGGAGTGGGAGGACCTTACCGAGAAGACGGCCACGAAAGACAGGACCCTCCTCCTCTCCGAGGGTATGGAGATCTACACAACCCTCCGCATCGATCTGGTCGAAGTGGCACCTTATGGCTCCGAGTTCGTCCTGGCGGCGACCAGAGATGACGTCTTCCCTGTTGATGCGGTTACCAGCTCTTATATCTCGTCCGATCTCCTCCTCACCGAGCCCATCAAGTTCGAACACCGCGAGCCCCGGTCCGAGGGCGCTGTAACCGTTAGGACGGCGGGGAGAGGCGCGGGACGGATCTTCATCTACAAGTCCGATCGCACCTCGCTGCCCAGCCACTCCCTGGTGGGCAGGGTTACGTCGGGCATGGACCTGGCGAAGCTGGTGGGGCCTGGTCAGAGGATCGTGGTGAAGGTCAACCCGTCGAGGGTCATGCTCATGGGCCTACCGCTCAAAGAAGCCCTCGATATAGCTTCCGAGAGAGGCCTCGAGACCGTCGTCGAGGGACACGAGGGCGAAGATGCCGTCGTGATAGGCCAGGATCCCGCTACCACCATGAAGGTGGTCAAGGAGGGCAAGGTCAAGCTGACCACAGTTCCCTCCGATAGACTGGTGGCTATCGAGCTATACGACGGTCTCGCGCCCAAGTCGCTCGATTACTTCAGACACGTGGTAGGGCTTAAAGAGAAGCCGGTGGGCCCTCTGCCCGTATTCTTCGTCTACGAGAACACCGTTCTCTTCAAACCGGTGATCTCGGCCACCAGCTACAAAGAACTCATGCCCGAGAACAAGCCGACGGATAAGGTATCTGCCGGGGAGATCGGGGTGACGAACCAGGCTGCCAATAGAGCAGGACTGGTGGGCGTGAAGCTGGCGGATGACGAGAAGTACGGTCCCTCGGGGGAGAAGTTCACGGCGACCAACATAATCGGGCGGGTCATCGATCTGGACAAGCTCCGGGACGTCGAGGAAGACGAGACTATCTACCTTCTGGAGGTGCGGTCTTGAGAGTTACCAAGTTCGTGGTGACCTCTCAGGACTCTGAGGTTCTGCCCTCCGACATCGCCCAGATGATATACGGTTCCGGACATGACGTCGACGTGAAAGAGACCTGTTTCGGCGTCATGATAGACGGAGAGGAGAAAGAGATCGACGAGGTGGTGAAAGGGATCAGGGCTATGGATCCGTCGGGGATATTCATCAAGGATCGCGGTTTTCCCCCCGGAGACCCCAGAAGATGCCGCGGCCATCGTGGTGGCGGAGCCAGGCCGGGGTTCTACATGATCGAGTATGAGTCCAAGATTTTGCCTCTCATCTCCAAAGGGCTGGCCGCCGACGCCGGGGGAGACGAAGAAGAGCCTCCCACAGAGAAGGCGGAATGGCTGAGTTCGGATAAGCTTGAAGCGATTATAAAAAAGGAGTTTTCTTGAGGTTGGCTCATGGTTAAAGTCATGGTATATCCTCCAACCAGCATGATCCTGTCAGACCTTGTGGAGAGGATGGGACATGAGGCGCTTGTGATCTCAAAAGAGGTCAGAAAGAAGATCAACACCCCTGGTCTAGACTCACCGCCTCTGAACATAACACCGGAAGATACCAAGAGAGGACTGAGGTATGCCGCGGTCGATGTGCCCTCCGGGGTGAGGGGCAGGATGGCGCTCATAGGGCCCATGATCGAGATGGCAGACGCGGCCATAATGGTGCAAGGGGGCGGATGCAATCTCGGATGCGCTGGCTGCGAAAGGACCAACGAGCTCGCCGGGTTTCTGCTCAGGACGAAGAAAATCCCCATCCTGGAGATGAGATACCCAGAGGACGAGACCGAAGCGAAGTGGTTCGTCCGGAAGATACGTGAGTTTCTGGAGGGGTTGGAGTGATCAGGATAGCACAGCTCTCCTGCGGACCGGAGTACAGCGGCATCCAGGGAGAGCTGGAGAAGGCAGCAGAGACAGTGGGCGCGACGCTGATATTTCCCGAGGTCGACCTGGAAGATATCATGGACGTGAAGAAAAGGTTCGGGTTCGAGGTTGCCAGCGGGGACCTCAACCTGGCGATGGCCAGGGCCACCAGGATAGTAGAGAACCCGGACGTGGCGGACGCGGTCTTCGTAACTACCTGCTTCCGGTGTGCCGAAGGGGCCATCGTCAGGAGCGAGATTCGAAAGTACATCCACGAGAACTCCCGCCTGCCCGTTTTGAGCTATTCGTTCACGGAGAGAACCGGTGCAGACACGCTCCTCACCAGGATGGAAGCCCTTGTCACCACTGCCAAGTACAAGGGTCTCCTCTCCAGGGAACGACAGACAGGACTGACCGCGGGCATAGATTCCGGTTCTACTACTACCAAGTCCGTGGTGATGCGGGATAACGAGATCATAGGAACCGGCTGGGTCCCCACCCACAACGTCATCGAGAGCGCCGAGAAGGCCTACGATGCGGCTCTGGAAGCTGCCGGGGTGAAGAGAGAAGAGATCGAAGGGTTGGGTATGACCGGGTACGGGAGGTCACTGGCAGGAAAGCATTTCAACGCCAGGCTCATCCAGGAAGAGATCACGGTCAACTCCAAGGGTGCGGTCTTCCTGGCCGATGCCCAGAAGGGTAACGCCACGGTGATCGATATCGGCGGGATGGACAACAAGGCCATATCCGTCCAGGACGGGATCCCGGGCACGTTCACCATGGGAGGGATCTGTGCGGGGGCTTCCGGTAGGTTCCTGGAGCTAACCGCCAGGCGGCTGGGTGTGGATATCACCGAGCTGGGCAAGCTGGCCATGAAAGGTGATCATACCAAGGTTCCCATGAACAGCTACTGCATAGTCTTCGGGACCCAGAGCCTGGTGAACAGCCTCTCGGCGGGAAAGAGTCGCGAAGACGTGGCCATGGCCGCCTGTCATAGCGTTGCCGAACAGGTCTTCGACCAGCAGCTCCAGGAGCTCGATGTGAAGGAACCGGTGATCATGGTGGGCGGAACCGCTCTAATCGAAGGTCTTCCCAGGGCCATGGAAGAGCTACTCGGTCTCAAGATAATCGTCCCCGAGTACGCCCAGTACATCGGATCTGTGGGTGCGAGCCTTCTAGTCTCGGGTCTGGTGGAGGATTGAGATGGAGATGAAGCCTCTGGAGGTCTTCGAGATCGAAGTCCTCGATGAGGAGTACGGGGGAAATAAGTACAAGGAGATCATCGCCGACATACTCCAAGATCTCGGTTTGATCCGCTCCATAGGCAAGCTTTACGTCTACGCCGATATGGAGAGTGCTTTCTTCGCCGTCTTCGGTCTGATCCGGGGCAAGCTCCCACCGCTCAGGGTGAGAGACGTGGGAGACCTGATCCAGGCGGAGGGTGGATACCAGATAGTCGTGGAGGACGAGGAGCACATGTCCGACCTGCTTAAAGTTCTATGGGAGACCTACGGGCGCGACAAGGTGGAGCAGCCTGACCGGGTCGTATTGACCATAGAATCGAGCACGTCTCCCGAAGATCTGGTGGTCGCCGACCTGGAGACAGAGTTCAGACGCGATCTTGTGGATGCTCTTATCAGGATAGCTCCAGAAGGCTTCAGGAACAGGAGGAACATAATGAAGAAAGATCACTTCTTCTTCCTGGCCGCCGAGGAAACGATAGACCCAGCGCTGATCGCCGAGGTCGAGGAGAAATTCAGGAGTATGCAGAATGCTTGAGCCGGTGATGTTTACGGGTGGGGTGTACAAACACGACCTGGTGATCGAGCTGGTGGAAGATCTGGGCGGGTATCTGCTCCAGAAGAACATAACCCAGAGCGAGGTCATACTCCTGATGTTGATCCCCCGCGAGGATATGCAGATCATGGAGGATATGACCAAGGCGTTGATGGGCAAGCTCGACCGTGCACCCCTCGCCGGGACGGAGACTGCCGTGGTGACCCCTACCCTGGCCATTCATCATCTGCCCCATCCCGCCTGCGATGTGGCAGAGTACCTGCGCAGGCACGGATCGAAGAGCAACATGATCGGGATGGCAAGGGGTGTGGGCCGGGATATCGCCCAGATGACCGGATACGAGACCGCCTTGATCAACGAACACGATGCTGTTGTCTTCACCTTCGGGAACTTCAAGAAATGCATCTTGAAGAAAGAGCACCTCTATCGGAACATAGAGATCCCGGTGATAATCACGGGTGGTCCTGATATGGAGCAGGGAGATCTTCCTTACGCTGCCGAGTATGTGAGTAACATAGGGCGCATAGCTCATCGGTCCAGGAAGGCCACGGAGATCGAGAGCCTGGACAACATAGTGGACGCCGTGGGCCGGTCTCTGGACATGACCAGAGAGGAGATAGCCAAGGATCCCCTCACTACCATACCCCCCAGGGCGATGGAGGTTATTAGGGAGCAGGTCCCGGATATAAACCAGTCTTACGCACCGCTGCCCATAACCCTGAACCTCAAGGGTCTGAGGATTAAGCTGCCCTACGATCAGTATCAAGAGGCGGTCAAGGCGGTGACGTTCGATGAAGGGGTAACTCTGGGAGAGATAGCCAAGGTCATGCCCTCCAGGATGAAGAACTACATACTGGTCAGGATATCGCCTACGTCGGTGACGGGCTTCGTGGTATAGATTAAATATACCTTACTTGAGACAAGTGTTTTTAACTTGGGTGGTGCAGTCCTATAACTGGTGAAGATTATGGCGTTTGAAGACGATCTGGAGAAGATCCTGGAAAAGGGGTTAGATAAAACCGCCGAGGATATGCTGGAGGCGATTGAGGCAACCTACGGAGAGGTGCCTTACATATTTAACTACATGAGTGCTCAGCCCGAGCTCCTGGTCACCAGGATCCTCCACAACAACGCCATACTCAAAAATTCACAGGCTCTCGATCTGAGGACCATCGAGCTGATATCCATCGCCGTCTCGGCGGCCATCAGATGCCGCCACTGTATGAAGCTGCACCTCAGGGTGGCCAAGCGGATGGGCATCTCGGATGAAGAGATCGCAGCCACGCTCATGATCGCCGGGAACCTGGCCAATGCTACCGTGCTGGCCATGGCCGCCAGGGAGTTGAGCGAGAACAAGGACATGGACGAAAAGGGCGACACTGACTGCGATGTCTGCCAGGTGAGCAACGGCGAACCGATGGATATCTAGAACGGGTCGCGATCCTCTGTAGTGCGCCTACAACGAGTTGATATTAGATCCTCTATAGCAGACCCATGTTCTCCAACTTTTCCTTGACGATATCGACGCCCCTTTCACACTCGTCTATCTTCTTCCCTCCGGTTATCACAAGCTTTCCTGTGGAGAATATGAGTATGACCACCTTGGGATCGCTGACCCTGTAGACGAGACCGGGAAACTGCTCAGGTTCATATTCGACGTTCTCCAGTCCCAATCCAGCACAGATGGCATTGAGGTTCAGATCTACCCCGATGTCTGCGCTGGCCACGATATTCTGTATGATGATATCCGGGTCCATATTGACACCGGGTATTCCAAGCTCGCTCAGCCTACGGGCCGTGTTGTGGGTAGCTTTTCTCACATCATCTGCGTTTTTGGTACCGGTGCATACGATCTTCCCCGTTGTGAAAAGCAGAAAAGCCGCTTTTGGCGAACTGGTGCGATACACAAGACCTGGAAACTTTTCCTTATTATAATCAGCACCCTCAAGCAGAAGAAGGATCCGTTCCAGGTCGAATTTATCTGCGAGTGAGGTGGATGCAACAACATTCTCTATCTTTACAGTTGACATGATCATGGCTCCAGAAAGATGGGCAGATGAGGAAATCCTCCATTCGGTCGGATTCGCTCTGAGTACATAAAGTGTACTTTATGTACAGGTACGAATCTTCAAATGCCGCTCTCCAGGCGTCCTTTGCGCTAATAGACTAAGCCGGTTTTGATCGGCCAAAAGAAGGGGATCATCATTGCAACCAGATTATTTCATCAGACACTTATACATTATATACGACCAAAAGAGAGGATTATGACCCATTCAATGGAAGGGGTGCTGGACACCGCCGAGAAGATCAGCAGCATGGAGATCAGGGGTGCGGGATATATAGGTCGGGCCGCGGTCGAGGCTCTGAGAGACTTTGCGCTCCGGCTGGACACATCGAGCCTGGAGGAGTTCAACGCCGAGACCAGACGAGCCGCAGAGATCCTCCTGAAGACCAGGCCCACGGCGGTATCGCTCTCCAACGCCATCAAGATGGTCATGCGGTACCGGGGCGAGGACACGGAATCTGCGCTCCGATCTCTGGTGACGAACGCCAACGATTTCGTGGAACGCTCGCTCAAGGCCGTAGAGCAGATCGGGATGATCGGCAGCCACCGTATCAGAGACGGTGATACCATATTGACTCACTGCAACTCCATGGCCGCCCTCTCCATAATCGAGACGTCTCACCGGGCGGGCAAAGATATCAAGGTGATCGCCACCGAGTCCCGCCCCAGGTACCAGGGACGTCTGACCGTCAAGATGCTGGACCAGATGGGGATAAAAACAGAGCTGATCGTGGACTCCGCCGTGCGGAGCGTCATCAACGAGGTAGATGTTGTTGTGGTCGGTGCCGATGTAATCACCGTTAACGGATCGCTGGTGAACAAGATAGGAACCGCCCAGATCGCCCTCTGTGCCCACGAAGCCAGGACCAGCTTCATGGTCGCCGCCGAGACCTACAAGTTCAGCCCCGATACCATCATGGGCGAGCTGGTTCCCATAGAGATGCGCAGCTCCCAGGAGGTCTATCCGGATATGCCGGAGATGGTCAACGTCACCGTCAGGAACCCGGCCTTCGATGTGACACCACACCAGTACATCGACATAATATGCACTGAGGCGGGGGCCATACCTCCGGAGATGAGCTACGTGATAATAAAGGAGAAGCTGGGCTGGGATCTGGAAGAGAGCTAACACCGACCGCGCCTCGCCGCAGCGATCCTCACATGTCCCCATGCGTGCAGAGACGGCGAAGATCACTCAATCACAAACTCTATCTCATAACAATCACAAGCAACCTACGAACGCCACACCAAATGATGTGACGAAATGCACAAGTGAAGGTGAAGTGATCATGTCTGCTGGAATTTCAATCTACGAAAAACAGATAATTCGTGAAATCAAAGAGACACCACACGAATATCTACCTAACCTGCTTCAGATTGTCCGATTGTTTCGCGAGAGCGTAATGTTAAAGCCTGCCGAGGATAGCTTCCGCCAGGGCTGGAAGGAAGCGATGGCAGGCGATACACGATCGGTGTCTGAATTGTGGGATGGCATCGATGCCGAGTGAGCCAGCCGGACCGGTACAGGTTGAGTATACCCCAGAATTCAAGCGTAGCCTGCGAGTACTTGCCAAGAAGTACCGGCACATCCGCTCTGACATTCAGCCGGTCATTGACCAACTTCGAGCGGATGAGGTCATAGGCGACCAGGTGCCCAGGACGCGATACACCATATTCAAGGTGCGGGTACGGAACAGTGATATTCAGAAAGGTAAATTTCCTGTAACTACTCAGGTACCTAAACTACTATCGAGGGACTTCACTATGCAGGAACTACCCGAGACATGGGGCATACTGTAACCAAACACGGAATATAACCGCAGAGTACGCAGAGGGGCGCGGAG
>Ga0209121_10001255_pt1 | contig 26641 bp, 31 predicted proteins | sample Cruoilmetagenom3_FD_187292 | JGI IMG/M metagenome (GOLD analysis project Ga0209121, IMG submission 187292) | Oil polluted marine microbial communities from Coal Oil Point, Santa Barbara, California, USA - Sample 3 (SPAdes) (version 2) | ecosystem: Environmental > Aquatic > Marine > Oil seeps ...
AGGATAGAAGAGAAGCTGCTATGTTCTCAATTGCTCTGCTCCACAATATTTTTACTGTTAGGGTAAGACCAGGATAATTTTGTCCCAATGCCTATTTCTTCATAAGAAATTTTGCTTTTCATGGGCTCGCCTCAAAATCTCCGCTCTTTATTTTTCTTTATACGATGCAATGCCCCCTTCTGATAAAAAGTTTGCCATCATTTTAGATTAGCTACCCCCTTTTATCCTAAAAATTCTTTCCAAATTTGATTAAAAATTGTATTAGGTGACTTACTCCACTCCTTAGATAGGGTTCCTAAAGTGCTCGCGGAGCGAGCACGCCCTATCCAGTAAAAGAAGCAATTTGCGACTAAAAAAGATGCTCATAAGGGAGACTCATCTCACGACCTGAAGGTCGGAGATTTCTCGTCTAAAAGGAATTAAGACAACGAGATAAACTTACATTTATAAGGAGACGCATAAATCCTGAGAACACTTTTAATCTTTTGCGGAAAGAGTAAAAGTTTAAAAGGCGTAAAGAGATAAACCTATAGAACCCTAACGGGGGGATGATTTAAAAATGGGTAGAAAAGGAAGAGAAATAGTGGATATGGATGTGAAAGAACTCTCGAATTTGCTAAACAAAGCATATGCTGATGAATGGTTGGCATACTACCAATACTGGATAGGTGCAAAGGTCGTGAAGGGACCATTAAGAGGAGCAGTTGAAGCAGAATTGGTGGAGCATGCGAAGGAAGAGCTTGAGCATGCTGAAGACCTGGCAGAAAGGATACTCCAGCTCGGTGGCACACCTCTCCTAAAGCCTGAGGACTGGTACAGGCAGACAAACTGTGGATACGATGCTCCAGAAGACCCCTCAGCAAAAAAGATTCTCGAGCAGAACATAAAAGGAGAACAGTGCGCTATTGGTGTCTACCAAAAGTTAATTGACATCATTCATGGAAAAGATCCTATCACCTATCAGCTAGTCGTTGACATACTTGCGGATGAGGTCGAGCACGAAGAGGATCTGGAGAATCTTCTAGAGGATTTGAAGCTGAAAAAGTAAATTAAAAGTAGCTTTTAGATTCGAGAGAGCATAAAAATCCAAATAAACCTTAGCCAAATCTATCCAAAAGAAGCGGTCTCCATTGCTTCAATGGGAGGATAACCATATTTTTATTGTTGTAAGGAGAACTGGAAACAGAAATCGCTAAGAATCAGAGAATAAGGGATTATGGGTTTGTTATAAAAATTGAAGGCACCCCATTCTAGAATCTTGAGCATAAGGTTGCAGATTAAACTGCAAAAAGCATAAATTAAAAAGGGATTAGAAAATTAAAATGTGATACAAGCGGGTATAAACGCAGAAAATAGGAAAAACGCTTGAAATAAGGCAAATCGATTGATTTTCTGGAGGAGGATAAAAAATGAGAAGAGAGGTATTTACCTTTATTGTAGGGGGCAAAGCAGGACAAGGAGTTAGGAAAGCGGGAACCGTGGCATCACAGTTGTTTTTAGAAATGGGAAGAAACTCATTTCAGATGGATGATTATCCTAGCCTGATAAAGGGAGGGCACAACTTTTCCGTAGTTAGCACCTCAACAGACGAGGTTACAAGCCAACACATGAAAGCAGACTTAGTAGTGGCCTTGGATAGCAAAAGCTATGAGATCCACAGGAATCACCTGAAAGAGAATGGAACCATGGCCTGTGATTCTGCTGTAAAGGAAGAGGGGGTTATCTCTTTGCCAATCTCATCGGAGGCTAAGAAGTATCCAAATCGTGAATTAATATCTGGATTGAGTTCAATTGCTATTTTAGCCGCAACCATAGGTATGGAAAAAGAAGAGCTCGTTGATCTGATTAAAAAGCAGTATAAAAGGGAAGTGGAAAACAATGTTTCGTATGCTTCGACAATTTACGATGCTGCATATCAAGAAATAGGCGGCAAATTTTCACTAGAGAAGGGAAAAAGTAAAGGAGTTCTGCTGACTGGAAATGAAGCCATAGCTCTCGGTGCTGCCGCAGGAGGTCTTGATATCTATTTTGCATATCCTATGACGCCCTCAACATCGATTTTGCATTATCTGGCGAGGCACTCCGAGGACCTCGGCATAGTGGCTGTTCATCCTGAGAATGAGATTGCTGTGGCGCAGATGGCAACTGGAGCGACCTTTGCTGGAGCGAAGGCGATGGTAGCAAGCAGTGGAGGAGGCTTTTCCTTGATGCAGGAAACTTTCTCTCTCGCTGGAATGTCAGAGGCCCCTGTATTGTTTGTTCTCGGGTCGCGCCCAGGGCCATCAACAGGAGTTCCCACATACACTGAGCAAGGAGACTTGAAATACTCCATCCGCCAAGGACAGGGAGAATTTCCAAGAATAGTCTCATCTCCAGGAACTGTCGAGGAAGCGTTTTATCTTGCTTCAGAAATGCTTGAGTTGGTTTGGAAGTTCCAAACGCCTGGAGTTTTGCTGACAGAAAAACACATGGAAGAAGGGAGGAAAAATGTCGATCTCGATGTCAGCAAGGCAAAATGGGCAGAACCTCTGCTCCACAAAAAAGGAGAATTCAAGAGGTACCTTGACACTTCAGATGGGATGTCGCCATTGCTTTTCCCACCTTCCGAAGAACTGATTAAATGGAACAGCTATGAGCACGATGAGCTTGGTATAACGACCGAGGAACCAGAAAAAATAGTAGGAATGCATAATAAAAGAATCAAAAAACATGAAGCCCTCGTAAAACACATGAAGAGCATCCATACGGTGAATGTTTTTGGAAATAAAGGACCAGCAATATTTACCTATGGATCAACAACGATGAGCGTATTAGAAGCCCTAAGGCATGGAAACATCGACGCGACGGTGGTTCAGCCCAGGTATGTGGAGCCTCTGCCTGTTTGGGAGCTTGAAAGATACAAGGACAAGAAATGCATAGTGGTGGAGCAGAGTTCGATAGGTCAGTTTGCTTCCTTATTGAAAGAAAATGTGGGCATAAAAGCGCAAAAAGTAATAAAAAAATATGATGGCAGACCATTTGACCCAATTGAGCTGGCGGAAGAAATAAAAGAGGTGGTTTAGGATGGATGATCTCACAACTTACGCTGTAAACACATGGTGCCCAGGATGCGGAAACTTTGGCATACTCAACGCCTTCAAAAAAGCTGTCAGGAAGCTAGAAGAAAAGGGAATAAAGAGAAACAGCATCATGATATCCGCTGGGATTGGATGTCACGCAAAGATATTTGATTATCTCAGGCTGAGTGGCTTTTACTCAATTCACGGCAGGTCGATGGCCACAGTGCAGGGCATAAAGCTTGCAAATCCCGATCTAAAGGTCGTGGCTTTTGCAGGAGATGGAGACGCTCTGGGAGAAGGCATATCTCACATGATATTTGCAGCAAAGAGAAATGCAGATATCACAGTTATTGTGCATGACAATGGTGTTTATGGCCTCACGACAGGACAATACACTCCAACTAGCGAAAAGGGTTTTAAAAGCCCGTCTACGCCTAAAGGAAATGTGGAAGAGCCTCTAAATCCTCTGACTTTGATGCTTGAGGCGGGCGCCACATTTGTTGCAAGAGGATACTCGGGAAAGATTGGTCTCCTGGCAGACACCATAGCTCAGGCGATAGAACATGAAGGATTCTCATACGTGAATGTGCTTCAACCCTGTGTCAGTTTCAACAACACCTACAAAAGATACAACGAGTTAATTGAGATTCTCGAAAAAACCCCAGAGAGTTATGAGGATGCTATGGCAGTTGCAAGAAGAAAAGAAAAACTCCCGATAGGTGTGATCTACAGGATTGATAAGCCAGTTTATCATAAAGAGCTGTATGGTAAGTTTAATCCAGTGGCAAACAGATTATCAAAAAAGGAGAAACGAAACAAAGTGGCCAAGTTGGCTCGTCCTAAGAAGGTGGAAAAGTGAGCAAAAGGCTCGAGATTGGAGATGAAGCCCCAGAATTCTGTCTTCCAGATAAAGATAACAGAAATATTTGTTTGAAAGACTTTAGGGGAAAATGGGTTGTCCTCTATTTTTATCCCAAGGACAATACCAGGGGATGCACAGCCGAAGCCTTAGACTTTTCAAATGCTTTGGACGATTTCCAAAAAATGGACGCAGAGATTATAGGGATTAGTCCTGATTCGGCAGATAGTCATCGCAAATTTGCATCTAAAAACAACCTTAGTATTAGGCTGCTCAGCAACCCTGACCGAGAAGTAATTGATAAATATGGAGCTTGGCAACCGAAAAAGCTTTATGGCAGAGAATTTTGGGGCGTGGTCAGAAGCACGTTTCTAATTGGTCCTACAGGAAAAACATTTTATATATGGAGAAGAGTAAGAGTTAAAGGGCATGCCGAGGAAGTAAAAAAGAGGTTGAAAGGAGGCATGGATGGGAGTGCTTGAAGTAAAGGATCTGGAAGTTAGTGTTGAGGGAAAAAAGATACTGAACGGCATAAATCTCAGGATAAATTCGGGAGAAACTTGCGTGCTGCTTGGACCAAATGGGTCAGGCAAATCAACTCTCATGCAGACAATAATAGGTAACCAGAAATACCATGTCGATAGTGGTAAGATAATCTTCAACGGAAGAAACATAATTGGCATGTCGCCAAACGAAAGGGTCAAGTTAGGCATCGGAATCTCCTTTCAGTACCCGCCCGCTGTGAGAGGTGTAAAACTTATTGACATTCTCAGAGCAATTACAAATGACAAAGAAGCTATCAAAAAAATAGCGAAAAACATTAACATGGAAAATTTTTTTGATAGGGACCTAAACATGGGCTTTTCAGGGGGAGAGTTAAAGAGGTCCGAGCTGCTGCAGCTTCTGCTTCTTAAGCCCGCACTTGCTCTTCTGGATGAGCCCGACTCAGGTGTTGACATAGAGAATCTCGAACTGATTGGCGGGGAGATAAACAAGATCTTGAAAAAAGACATCAAGCCACGCTTCAGGGAGATGTCAGGGCTCATAATAACTCATATGGGAAGCATAATGCAGTATGTGAAGGCTGACAGGGCTTTTGTTATTATGAATGGTTCTATAATATGTAGCGGAAATCCAGAAGAGATTTTAGAGGGAATAAAGGAGAATGGTTATGAGGGGTGTGCAGAGTGCATGAAGCAGAACTGAGCGAAGAGCTTAACAAACGAGCCTTAAAAGCAATAAGCAAAAAATCCAAATTTGGGGAAGACGTCGATTTGGAGAGATACAAGGAAGAGGGGGAGAGCCTCAAGAAGACTGAGGTCAGCAAGGCAGACAGAAAGAAACTCTTGGACGTTGGCGTCCAGGAGAAGAGTAGGTCTGGCTCTTATCTCCAGTTTGACAGTTCTGTGCTCGAAGAGCGTCAGCTGCAGGGGGGTATAGAAGTAATGAACATCTCAAGGGCTCTGAAGAAGTATGAATGGTTGAAGGACTACTGGTGGAAGGCAGTAGCAGTGAATCAGGACAAGTTCACGGCCTATTCTCAACTTCACAGACCCATGGGTTATTTCATAAGAGCGCTGCCTCACGCAAAGAGTGAATTCCCTGTCCAGGCATGCTTATACATTAAAAAGAAGGGAACAGTCCAGAGTGTCCACAACCTGATCATTGCAGAGGAAGGCTCAAAGCTTGATGTGATAACTGGATGTGCTGTTGGCGAAGGAACAAAAGATGCACTGCACATCGGAATAAGTGAATTTTTTGTTAAGAAGAATGCTACAGTCAGCTTCACGATGATTCACAGCTGGGGCGAAAACGTCATTGTTAGACCGAGAAGTACTGCGATAGTCGAGGAGAACGGAACTTTTTTGAGCAACTACATAAACATGAGAAAGAGTGGGAGCACGCAGATGTATCCGACCAGCTATTGCGTGGGAAAGAACTCTACAGTTAGGTACAACACAATCCTTGTTGCACCAGAGGGCAGCAACATTGATGTCGGGAGCAGAACAGTCCTGAAAGCAGAGGGAAGCAAGACGGAAATGATCTCCAGAGTGATAAGCACCGGTGGTAATGCTTACGTGAGAGGAGATATTGACGGGCAGGCAAAAAACGTAAGGGGTCATTTGGAATGCAGGGGGCTTATTCTCGGTGACAAAGGGTTTGTCTATTCTGTCCCAGAACTGAGGGCAGGCCTCAAGGACTTGGACCTGTCGCATGAAGCAGCGATAGGAAAAATTGCAGAGGAAGAGATCTTCTATCTCATGACCAAAGGGTTAAGCGAGGAGGAGGCAACGGCGGTAATAGTAAGAGGGTTCTTGAACGTGGACATAAGAGGACTTCCCCCATTACTCGACAAAGAAATAAAGAGAACCATAGAGACTAGCTTGAGCTCCATGCTTTGAGATTTAATTTTCAGGGTAGCATGCTTTTTACAATATCAATGCAAGAAAGCCCATAATTTATTCGTGGGATGAATGCATAAAGTTTATATACTCATATTCTATATCTATAGTATGAAACTTCAAAGCTGCAAATACAGGTTATATCCTTCTAAGGTCCAGCAAATGAGAATTTCCGCTCAATTTGATGGATGCTGTGAGCTGTATAATGTACTGCTCCAAAAGTGCAAAGATGCCTATAAAAAAGAAGGCGTCTCTCTCAATTCTAAATCCAAGCTATGCGAGCTCATCAGGCGAGTCAAAGCTGATAATCCGGAGCTTAACCAAGTTTATTCTCAAGTTCTCCAAAATTGTGCTGACAGACTTAGCAAGGCCTACGCAAACTTCTTCAGAAGAACTGAGCAAAAGCGGGCTGGTAAAAAGATTAGGGTTGGATTTCCAAGGCATAAGAAGCATTTTCATTCGATCACCTATCCCCAGTTTGGATTCAAGCTGCTGAGCCAGAGAAGGATTAGGGTCTCTCTAAGATTGGAAGTATTCCGATAGTCCTGCATAGGGCTCCGAGAGGCAAGCTCAAGACACTAACCGTAAAGAGAAACAGGGCTGGTCAGTGGTTCGCAATACTCAGTTGCGAGGTGGACTCAAAGAAGAGAGCCCATCCAAACGCAGACAAAAAAGTTGGGATAGATGTCGGTCTAGAAAGCTTCGCTACTCTAACCACAAGGGAGCAAATCTCAAATCCAAGATATCTGGTCAAGACCGAGAAGAAGCTGAAGAAGCTCCAGAGCTGAGCTTCTAGGAAAGCCAAAGAAAGTAGGAATCGGGGAAGGGCTGTGCGGAGGCTTGCAAGAGCACATCAGAAAGTCTTCGATCAGAGGAGGGATTTTCAGCACAAGCTCTCAAGATTTATAGTCGATGAGTTTGGGACGATTGCTGTCGAGGATTTAAACATCAATGGAATGGTTAAAAATAACAGGCTTGCAAAGCATATCTCCGATTCGAGCTGGGATTCTTTCTTCCAACTGCTCTGGAACAGACTTGATACCTTCCTCCTCCTACGAAAAAAATTTAAAGTCGGACGGCTTATTTAGTTTGGGGTGATAAGGAGATGAACAAAATATTTGAAAAACCTGTTGCAATTCTTGGCGGGGGCGCCACTGCCCAGACCTTTGCAGCTGATTTTGCTCTTGCTGGGCACAAAGTTCACTTATATGAGTCACCACAGTTTGCTGAGAAAAGCTTAGGAAAAGTTCTTAAAACCCATGAGATAGAGCTTGAGGGCAAACAAATCAATTTCAAGGGGTTTAGGAGAACAGGAAAGGCAAAGATTGATGTAGTCACCACAAAAGCATCAGAAGCACTAGGAGGAACTGGTTTGATAGTTGTGTCTGTTCCATCAATAGCTCATAAGCCCTTTTTCGAAAAAATGATTCCTTATTTAGAAGATGAGCAAATAATAAGCATATTCCCAGATAATTTCGGCTCTCTGATATTGAAAAGAATGATGGAAGAGAAAAACAGCGAAGCCAAAGTCACAGTTGGAGGGTGGAGTTCGCAACCTTATGGAACGAGGGTAACAGAGCCAGGTAAGTTGGATTGTATTATGAGAATTCGTACCCTCTTAGGTGATGCCTTACCAAGCAAGGATAGGGACAAGTTCTTCGAAGCTTTAAAAGAAATCCCTGCTTTTGATGGGACAACTAATCTTGAAAAAGGAGATACTGTAATTGGAGTTGGTTTATCCAACCCAAATCCAGCTGTCCACACTCCTGGTTCTATCCTTAATGTAGGAGCAATGGAGGTTTCGGAAGAAGAGGGTATTTTGGGAATTCCAAAGGGGGGGTATTCTATGTACAAATATGGAATGTGTCCTTCAGTTGCGAGGACCCAACTTGCTTTTTATCACGAAGAAAAAGAGATCGCAAATGCGTTAGGAATAAAAATGGTCGAGTACACTGATGAACAATTTTTTTGGAAAGGCAGCGTTATGGGCATTGAATACCTAGCTCCATTTATTGATGTGGTCATGCCACCAATAAAAGGCCCTCTTTCAGTCAAAGACAGGTACTTTACCGAAGATATACCAGTTGGTTGCAATGTTCGTTATCAACTAGCTAAAAAATTAAAGGTCGAAGTACCCGTAATAGAATCAATAATAAGGTTAGGGTCTGTCATATGCGAAAAGGATTTCTTTAAGGAGGGAAGATCGCTAAGAGAGATAGGGCTTGAAGATTTGAACAAGGACCAGATATTGCAATATATCAGAGAAGGCGTAAGGTCGCGACATCCCTCAGGGTCTTAATTTAGGAAAATGCAGAAGACAGGGCCCTTCGATAAACTCGCCGCTGGTAAATTTGGAAAGTATATAATTCCAGGAATTGTCTTTCAGTCTGTGCTAATTGCTGGAGGATATGCAAGTGATGAGTCTGGTCATAGTTGGAAAGCACTCAGATGAGTTAAATCCAGTGCTTTCGGAAAGGCAAAAGAACGACGAAACAAAAAGACCAGAAAGGCTTCCATTTGAAAAATTTGTTTATAAAAATAAATACAAGAAATAAAAAAGGTTTGAATAAAAAATTGCCCTTATATTTTTCCGCTGATCTCGAATTGTGCCAAGAGCGTATCTAACAGAATGAAATCTGAAAAGACAAAAGCAATTTTAGGAAAGTTGTAAGGAAATTATCTTTTTATTAAGATTTTTCTGTTTGCATCGCTGACCTAATCAAAAGACAAATTTAAAAACCAGTAGATCAATTGAGATACATGCTGGATTTTTTTCAAAATCTAAACCCAATAATGCAAGCTCTGATAGCAACATGCTTCACATGGGGGGTAACTGCTGTTGGCGCTTCATTGGTTTTTGTCACAAAAAGCATGAGCAAAAAGCTACTAGATGGAATGCTGGGTTTTACAGGTGGGGTCATGATCGCTGCCAGCTACTGGTCTTTGCTTGCTCCCTCGATAGAGATGTCTGCAGATCTAAACTTACCAATCTGGTTCCCTGCCGCAACGGGATTTCTCCTAGGCATGATTTTCTTGCGCATATCAGACAGACTTATCCCTCACCTTCACTTGGGTTTTCCCTCTGAAAAGGCAGAAGGAATAAAAACAAGCTGGAGGAGGACCACTCTTTTGATTCTTGCCATTACCCTCCACAACATCCCAGAGGGGCTTGCTGTTGGAGTTGCATTTGGAGCGGTTGCCGCAGGCTTTCCGGCCTATACCCTACCGATGGCGATCGCTCTCGCAATTGGAATTGGCCTTCAGAATTTTCCGGAGGGAATAGCTGTGGCTATGCCTCTGAGACGAGAGGGAGTCACTCAGAAAAAAAGCTTCTGGTATGGCCAGCTTTCGGCTGTGGTTGAACCAATAGCAGGAATAATCGGCGCAGCCGCAGTGATCTTCATGCGTCCTATTCTACCTTATGCGTTGAGCTTCGCGGCAGGAGCGATGGTTTTTGTTGTTGTTGAGGACGTCATTCCTGAGTGTCAGCTAGGAGGAAACACAGACATAGCCACGATGGGATTTATGCTAGGTTTTGTTGTTATGATGGTGCTTGACATCGCTCTCGCTTAAGAAAAACAAAGCTTAAAAAGGAAGAGTTTATTATGCAACTGGAATGTTGGATCAATAAAAATTAAGGAGGTGAAAGAATGAAAGACTTTAAAGAATTGCTTCAGAGCGCAGACTGGAAAAGCGAGAAACACGTCCCAGTGATAAAGCTATCTGAAAAAGTTGAGAAAGACAAGAGCATAAAAATAAGCGTTTGCGTTGGAAAAGAAATTCCACACCCCAACACGACCGCACACCACATATGCTGGATAGACCTGTATTTCAATCCAAAAGACGAAAAGTTCCCCTATCAGATAGGGAAGCTTCAGTTTGCAGCTCACGGCGCCTCGGTTCAAGGCGGAGACACAAGCACCGTCTATACACAGCCAGAAGGCTGCTTGACTTTCAAGACGAGCAAGTCAGGCACAATTTATGCAATGTCCTACTGCAACATACACGGCCTGTGGGCAAACTCGGCTGAGTTAAAATTTTAAAGATTGGTTTCTCCAAGTTTCCAACAGAATGGGCTACAAACTACATTGCTGCACAAACAGGCGTAGCAAAACATAAAAACAGATGTCGAAGGTCGTACTCAAACGCACTCAAATCTACAGTGTGCTAAAAATTGCAAGCCACAGCAAGCGAAAACTAGAAGAAGTGATTAGGAATTGCATATCACAATAGCTAACAAACCAAAGGGTAAGGCGCATGAGAAATGTGATAGTTGATAAGGTATCGGAAGAGCTCTATCTCTTTAGAATGAATGATGAGGCGGTGAAATATTTTGAGGCGATGTGGGAGATACCTGAGGGCATCACCTACAACGCATATCTTCTAAAGAATGATGACGCGACCATCCTTTTTGATGGTTGGAAGAGAGAGTACGAAAAAGAGTTTGTTGGGGCACTGTCAAAGGTAATTGATCTTGAAGAGATAGATTATGTTGTTGTTCACCACATGGAACCTGACCACAGCGGCACACTTCCAAAGATACTCGAATTGAACAAACACAAGGCCACAGTCTTGGGCCATCCAATTGCAGGAAAATTGATGAGATCTTTTTACAACCTTGGAGACGCGGTCAAGTTCAAGGCTGTTAAGAATGGAGAGGAGCTCCAAGTAGGAAAAACGAGGCTGAATTTTATTTACGACACCTGGCTGCACTGGCCCGACACAATACTAACATACCTGCCAGAGTCTGAAATTTTGATAACATGCGATGCCTTCGGAGGTTATTCGATTCCAAAAACGATTTACGATGACAACGAGAATGTAGTTTCTGAGTATCTTCCCTACGCCAGAAAATACGTTGCCAACATTGTTGGGCATTTCAAGAAGCACATCATAAAGAGCATTAAAAATATTGAGGACGCTGGGTTAAAACCAAAGATTGTGGCTCCTGCACATGGGTTGATATTTAAGAATAATCCAGAAAGGATCGTAGACTATTATCTGAAGGTAGCGAAAGGCATTCCAGAGCAGAGAAAAGTCCTGGTTGTGTACGGCTCTATGTACGGATTTGTTGAAAAGGCTGTCAATCTCGCAATAAGAGAGATTAGGGATTTGAATTTTAAACCAAAAATTTTTAAGTTCACAGATAAGAGCTACGACAGTTTAAGCGATATTATTGGAGAGGTTCCTGATTGTGAAGCAATAGTGCTGGGGTTTGCAACTTACGAGTTTGATGCTTTTCCATACATGCAACATGTTGTCAGATCTTTCGTGCAGAAAACAAATTACAGCAAGCCAGTGCTTCTTCTGTCTGCCTATGGTTGGGGAGGCAGGGGCGTGAACAGGATAAAAGAACTTCTGTCAGACTCCAAGCTTAGGGTGGTCAGCGCCGTGGAGTTCAGCTCTGGCATAGTAAGGAAGGATGAGGACAGGATCAGAGAAGGGGTAAAAACGCTTTTAAACGCCTGAGCTCTTTAGATTTTGTGGTTAAACAAAAAGGATTGAAGAAAGTTGGACTTCCACCTGGTTCCTTGGCCTATGCGGGCAACGAAAGAAAGGAAAGGGTGAGAATAAAAGTTTTTTATTACGATAAAAACAAGTTTGAAGAGAGAGATGTAAAAAGTGATGAAATTAGGAAATTCTTTCCTCTCAAAGATAGACCTGGAGTCACATGGATAAACGTCAACGGTGTTCATGACGTCAGGCTCATAGAAGAGATAGGGAAGAACTATGGGTTGCACAAACTAGTGCTCGAAGACATTGTTAACACTGAACAGCGCCCGAAAGCAAACAATTTTGGTGATTATCTTTTCATAGTTTTGAAAATGTTTAGCAGAAAAGATAAGAGAATTGAAGTCGAACAGGTCAGTTTTGTTTTGGGAAAAAATTTTGTGATATCTTTTCAGGAAAGGGAGGGAGACGTTTTTGATCCGGTTAGAGAGAGGATTAGAAACGAAAAAAGCCAAATAAGGAGGGCGGGGCCAGATTCTCTTCTTCACTCCTTGATAGATGCGATTGTTGATAACTATCTCGTACTACTAGAGAAACTTGGAGGGGAGATAGAGATTTTGGAGGATGCGCTGGTCTCTGGAAAATCTAAGGAAGCCATGGAAGAGATACACAGGCTAAAGGTTGATCTAATACGTTTCAGAAAAGCTGTGTGGCCTTGGAGAGAGGCTTTTAGCAGTATTGAGATGATAGACACACCTCTCCTCAGAAAAGCAACGCGGATATACTTCAGAGATGTTTACGAAAATGTGATTCAGGCTATAGACACCATTGAGACCTACAGAGAAATGCTTTCGGGAATGCTTGAGATATATCTTACAAGTGCAAGCAACAGGATGAATGAAATCATGAAGATGCTGACGATCATTGCCACAATATTTGTGCCCCTTACGTTCATTACAGGAATCTACGGGATGAACTTTGCGAATATGCCGGAGCTGAGGTGGTATTTAGGATACCCAATGATTTTGCTTTTCATGCTTGCGATAGGGATTTCAATGTTGGTTTATTTCAGAAGAAGAAAATGGTTGTAGATGAAGATTGACCTCATAACTGTACCATATCACTCAGGACGAAAAAACGTTAGATCAGGGAGAGGACCAAACCGTTACATAGAGGCAAGCATTTTCAACGCTTTGGCAAAGCAAGGTAAGGAAGTGACAAATGCAGTGAGGAGGTTTGGTCGCTCCTCCTCTTGCTAGAGAAGCTGTTCGTTCACTCTTTGCGCGCTGCAAGTTCTCTGTCTATCATGAACAGACCGCTGCCCTTCTCGCCGACAAGCTTTAATTTAGAGATTATTTCTTTGTCGTTGGCCTCTTCCTCGATCTGTTCTGTGACAAACCATTGGAGAAATATTTGTGTAGCATGGTCATTCTCTTTGATTGCAAGATCCACAAGATCGTTTATGCTCTTTGTAACGAACTCTTCGTGTTTCAGTGTCTTCTCAAACATGTCCAATGGAGAAGCAAACTCTGTTGGTGGCTGCTCAATGTTCGTGAGCTTTACCTGTCCGTCCTGATCCTGGATGTATTCATAGAGTTTCATAGCATGCGTCACCTCTTCCTTGTATTGGACCATGAACCAGTTCGCAAATCCTTTTAGACCGATGTGGGTGCTGTGAGCAGACATGGAGAGATAGAGATAAGCAGAGTACATTTCCTTGTTGATTTGTTCGTTCAACGCTTCTTCTATTCTTTTCTTTAACATGTTTTCACCTATTATTTGTTAAACACTGTTGGATTATAACCTTTTCCATGTATCAAAAATGCTTGGCTCATAAAAATGTTCATGATCTGGGGGATTTATATCGTTTTGCTCCTTTTTCGCCCTGAGTTTGATGAACAGCCTCATCAACAGCATATGGGCAATGGTTATTTAAAAAAAGATAGTAGATTTCAATTCCACTATGGCCTGAGTTTAACCGTTGGTTTTATGTCTTCCATTTTGATTACCATATTTTTCTTATTGTTTCATAATTTCTTCAAACTCTCTCTTAAAAACTTCTGCATTTTTGATCGCTTCTTTTAAAACGAGGAGAGCTACTAAAGACAATTTAAACTTTGCGAAAGGCATAATAACTTCAAGAATGCTTTTAATTAAACCTTTAATTAGAAAGGTGGAGAACAAAATGGAAAGTGAAGAAGAATTTAAAATGCCCCTCTTGGGGGATGAGGCACCTGATTTTGAAGCGCAAACAAGCCAGGGAAAACTAAGGCTGTCAGACTTTAAGGGAAGTTGGCTCGTGATGTTCTCCCATCCAGGAGATTTCACGCCAGTATGCACAACTGAATTCATGGCTTTTGCGGAGCTGGCGGGTGAATTCAAGAAGAGAAATTGTGAACTTTTGGGGTTGAGCGTTGACAGTGCACCATCACACATCGCTTGGGTGAGAAACATTGAGGAAAAAACAGGAGTGAAAATACCATTCCCAATAATAGCAGATGGCAACAAAGAGGTTGCCAAGAAGTATGGTATGATTCACCCGGGACAAAGCGCAACAGAAACAATAAGAGCCACTTTTATAATAGATGCTGACGGAATTCTCAGGTTGATTCTGTACTATCCATTAACAACTGGAAGAAACATGCAGGAAATACTCAGATGCATTGATGCACTGCAGACAGCTGACAAGCATCATGTAGCAACTCCCGCAAACTGGAAAAAGGGAGAAAAAGTTATTGTGCCCTTTCCACTGGATCAGGAATCTGCAGAAGCCAGACTAAAGGAAGGCTACGAGTGCATTGATTGGTATCTCTGCAAAAAAGAACTGAAAAAGGAATGAAAATGCCCTGCATATTGCCCGATGGGAGCATCACTGAAACTGCCAAAAAGGTCCTGGCAGTGGCCATGACCGAAAAGAGTGTTGAAGAGATAGCAAAAGGCTCTAGTCTGCCCCTGTTTAGGGTAAGGAGCAGCATAAGAGAACTAATTGATGCTGAATTCATTGCAGAGAAAAACGGCAAATACTTGACTACCGAAAAGGGAAAAGAGAAAATATAGAGTTTTACACCGAATTAACAACAAGGTCCATTCAAGGAAGAAGCAGGCCTGTGATTTGCATGCAGACTTGAATGGCCGAGTTTTTATGCATATAACAAGAAGAAACCATGAAAAAAGTTAAAATGGTTGAAAGGTTTTCATTAGGGAGAATCCTGAAAAACCTTAGGAATTGTTTGTATCGCTAACATTAAGAAGGATTAACAGGGTTGTAATACCAGATCTATGGGGTGGAAAAGATGAAAAAATCAAGTTTTGAGGAGGTACCGATAGACAAACTGAGATGGCACTGTGACGAAAAGAGCTTGGGCTTTGAGTCAACGGAAGAGCTCAAAGCATGCACCCAAGTGATTGGTCAGAGGAGGGGGATAGATGCCCTCAGATTGGGACTTGACATAGATAGCCCAGGCTATAACATATTCGTTTCGGGACTTGTTGGTACAGGCAGAAAGACAGCGATAAATTGCATTTTGGATAGCACAGAGCGGATAAACAAAGTTCCTGATGACAAGCTGTATGTGAACAACTTCAAAAATCCTGATTCTCCGAGGCTCTTAGGGTTACCTGCGGGACAGGGAAGAAAATTCAAGAGGAATATGGATTCTTTTGTCGAACATTTGGTCAAAAACATACCAAAGGCATTTGAAAGCGAGAGTTACAAAAGGAAAAGAAAGGAAGTTGTCGAAAACTTAAACAATAGAAGGAGAGAGCTGCTGCAAAACTTCGAAAAGGAGGTGTCTCAGAAGGGTTTTGCGCTGATTCAGGTAGAGATTGGGCCTTTTTTGCAAGGCCCGCAGTAGTACCCATGCACAAAGGAAAACCAGTGAGTGTGGAAGAGATTAATGCGTTGGTCCAGAGTGGAAAAATTCCGCGGGACAGTTTGATTGAAATTGAGAGAAAACAAGCAGCACTGGCCGAGAAAATGGAAGAGATCCAAAAGGAGATAAGAGAACTTGAAAAGAAAACGAGTGAAGAGCTCAAAAAATTGGACAGCGAAGCCGTTGCCCCTATAATCGAACAGAAGATAGGGGAGATGAAAGACAGATACAAAAACGAAAGTGTAAATGGATATCTGGAAGAGATAAAGGAAAATGTTCGAGAGAATTTAGACAAATTTAGCAAGAAACAGGATGAAGAAGCTCAACCTATGCCGGGTGTGCAATTTTTTCAAGGAGACCCATATCTGGAGTATAAGGTTAATCTCTTCGTTGACAACACTGGCTCAAAAAGGGCCCCGGTCATCTTTGAGACCTCATCCACCTACAGAAATGTTTTTGGGACCGTCGAGGTTATACCTGACAGATTTGGAACCTGGAGGACGGATTTCACAAAGATAAAAGCAGGCTCGCTGTTAAGAGCTGACGGTGGATTTCTTATCCTCGAATCCCTTGACACTCTGATAGAGCCGGGTGTGTGGCCAGAGCTCAAGAGATCCCTCAGAAACAGGAAATTGGAAATAAAGAATTATGCACCATTGTACATGATATCAGTATCTGCATTGAAGCCTGAGTCGATCGAGTGCGATGTTAAAGTAGCAATGGTGGGAGATCCGTTTTTGTATAATCTTCTCTATGCGAGAGATGAGGACTTCAAAAAAATATTCAAAGTTCGTGCAGACTTTGATTCGGTAATGGATTTGGAAAAGGACAGCATTATGCAGTACGCAAGTTTCGTAAAAAAGGTAGCGTCAGACGAAAAACTGACACCATTTGACAAGAGTGCGGTAGGTGTGCGGTAGTGGAATACGGCGTGAGAGTGGGGGGAAGGAAAAACAAGCTTTCGACCCAGTTCAACCGCATAGCAGACATCTTCAGGGAAGCAAATTACTGGGCTCAGAAGGACAACAACTCAAAGGTTACCAAAGAGTATATCGAAAAGGCGATTGAGAATAGGATAGACCGCTCCAGACTCGTTGAAGAGAAGATTCAAGAAATGATCGAGGAAGGCATGATTATGATTGATCCCTCAGGAAAAGTGGTTGGTCAGGTAAACGGCCTTTCTGTGTATGGCATGGGAGATTATTCATTTGGGAAACCGTCCCGCATAACAGCAAAGGCATCGGTTGGCAGCTCAGGAATCATAAACATCGAAAGGGAAGCGGAACTGAGTGGCAGAATTCACAACAAGGGCGTGCTGATCCTTGCAGAATATCTTCGGTCAAGGTATGCTCGGGACAGACCCTTGGCTATTAGCGCCAGTCTCTGTTTTGAGCAGTCTTATTCTGGAGTGGAAGGGGACTCTGCATCCTCAACCGATGTTTATGCACTGCTCTCTGCCCTTTCTGAACTACCAATCAGACAAGAGATAGCTGTCACAGGTTCAGTCAATCAGAAAGGGGAGATACAACCGATCGGAGGGGTAAACCAGAAGATAGAAGGATTTTTCGACGTGTGCAAAGCCAAGGGTGTGACTGGAACACAGGGAGTCGTGATACCTCACCAAAACATTGAGGACTTGATGCTCCGAAAGGATGTTGTAGAGACTGTAAAAGAAGGAATGTTTCACGTATATCCCGCGAAAACCATCGATCAGGGCATCGAAATCCTTACACAGATCAGTGCAGGAAAAAAGAGGGCTGGTGGAAAATACGAGAAGGGCACCGTAAACTACCTTGTAAACAAAAAGTTGCAAGAGTTTGCAGAAAAATGGAGAAGTTTTAGACTAGGTGGGGAGATAAAATCTTAGCGAAGGACTTTGGATTTCGGACAGAAAACCGGTCCACCGTCTCAGGTATGAAAGTGCCTACATCCTACTTAATCTCTCTCTCAAGTTCAATTACTCTGCATTAAAAAGTTAAGAATGAAGAAAGATTAGAGAAGTGATTAGAAATTCGGACATGAAAAAGGAAAATAGAATGCCACCCGGTCAGAGGCCAATTGAAGAATGGCCTGAGCTTCAATTTGGAATCGTACCGCACATTAATGCTTCGGAATGGAAATTTAGAATATGGGGATTGACAGAAAAAGAGAGGGAGCTGACTTTTGAAGGCTTTACTTCTCTTCCACAAGTCAAAGTGTATGCAGATGCCCACTGCGTTGAGGGATGGTCATTGATGGATAACCTGTGGGAGGGAGTTAGCACAAGCGTGCTAAAGGAGCTGGTAAGGATCCAGCCGGAAGCTAGATTTGTGATTGTGCACTGTATGGAAGACTACAAAACAAATCTTCCCCTAAATGACTTTTTTGCTGAGGATGCCCTTTTTGCGATCAAACACAACGGCAAACTCCTCACCCCAGAGCATGGATACCCGATAAGGCTTGTGATCCCAAAACTCTATTTCTGGAAGAGCGCGAAATGGATTGTAGGAATTGAGTTCACTAGGATGGACCGCTCTGGCTATTGGGAAAGCAGAGGATATCATAATCATGGCGACCCGTTGAAAGAGGAGAGGTATCGCGATTAATTAGAGGTTTTCCCTAGTTTAAGCAGCATCCATAGAGACCAGGATAGGCAAAAACCACGCGGGAATACTTCTAATATGCACAAAGAGTCTCAAGATGATTGGATCTTCGATTTGGGTGACCGAAGATTTAAAAAAATAAAAAAGAAGGGAAAAAGTGAAAAAGATCAAAGATATTACAAATAATATAGAAAATTTAGTCCTGAACGTCAATCAAGCTAGGAGAATGTAAGATGGATGCAGAAAGAATAGGATTCTTTTTACCGGAGGAAAAAAAGGAAGAAAAACATGCCGCTGATAAGGAAAAAACTTATGAGTTGATCATAGTTGGTGGCGGACCCGCAGGACTCACTGCTGCGGTTTATTCGGCGAGAAAAGCGATCGACACGCTTTTACTAACCAAAGATATTGGAGGGCAGATCCTCTTAACACAAGAAGTGGAAAACTACATGGGATACCAGTACATAGGAGGGAAAGAACTCATAGAAAAGTTCAAACAGCATGTGCAGCGGTTTCCTGTTGTTATGAAGGAAAAAACGGAAGTGGTGAGGATAACAAATGATGAAAAAACATTCACTGTCGAGACCAGGGACGGCGAAAGCTATCATGCCAAGACCGTCATAATAGCAGCTGGTAAACGACCTAGACCGCTCAATGCTAAGGGTGAAAAAGAATTGGTAGGGAAAGGAGTCACTTATTGTTCGGTTTGTGATGCCCCTCTGTTCTCTGGGCAAAATGTGGCAGTGATTGGCGGGGGAAACTCAGGATTAACGGCAGTTGTGGACCTGATCAAAATAGCGAAAAAAATATACCTAATTGAATCCTTTCCTTCGCTGAGGGCTGATGCTGTGTTGGTAGAAAAAGCGGAAAGATCGGATAAAGTAGAAAAATTTCTGGGGTATGAAGTGTTAGAGGTCTTGGGCAGGGGAAGGGTTGAGAACATCAAGATCAAACCGAAGCAGAAGGATGAGACAAAAACACTCCCTGTGACTGGGGTTCTCATCGAAATTGGTCTAATTCCTAATTCATACCTCGCAAAAGATCTGGTCAAACTTAACGATTTTCAAGAGATTCTTGTTGATTGTGCATGCAGAACAAGTGTTCCAGGAGTTTTTGCAGCAGGAGATGTCACCACGGTTCCAGAAAAACAAATTGTTGTCGCTGCTGGAGAAGGCGCCAAAGCTGCTTTGAGTTGCTACAATTATCTGTTGGGCTTGAGATGATGATGTTTCTGCATAGAGTTAAGCTTAATAAAGTGAAAAAGAATTAAACATTTGGAGAGGGGAAAATATGGCAGTCCTGAACGATGAGGTAAGGGAGCAGGCAAAGAAAGTGTTTTCAGAGTTAAAAAATAGAGTAAAGCTAGTGGACTTTACTCAAGAGGTCGAGTGCAGGTATTGTCGAGAGAATCGTATGCTGGCAGAGGAGTTGGCCAGCACGAGCGACAAAATCGATGTTGAAACATTTGATTTCGTCAAAGACAAGGACAAAGCTAGGGAGTGCAGAGTAAACAAAATTCCGGCGATGCTGGTGGTGGGAGAAAAAGACTATGGCATAAAATTTTACGGTTTGCCTGCAGGATACGAATTTGCTTCACTAATGGAAGCCATAAAAATCGTCTCCAATGGAAATTCCGGGCTTGCTCCCGAAAGCAAAGAGATGCTGAAGAAGCTTTCTCATCCAGCTCACATTCAGGTCTTCGTTACCTTGACATGCCCTTATTGCCCTCAAGCGGTCAGGTTAGCTCACAAACTAGCTTTTGAAAGCGAACTCATACAAGCGGATATGGTTGAGTCTTCTGAATTTCCTCATTTGGTAAACAAATACGGTGTTTTTGCGGTACCAAAAGTGATAATTAACGAGAGCATCCAATTCGAGGGAACTCTGCCTGAAAAGACCTTCATTGAGCGAATGCTGAGCTGAAAAAGAGGTATTCCGAAATCCAGCACTTAACCCAGATTAAACTTTGGTGATGCTAACACAAGTCTTTTGAAAAAATTCTCAGATGAATCAACTTTTCCAATATGTTTTTATTTCAATACGTGCTTTTATCGTGAGATGAGAGAAGAAGAGTTTAGTGTCACACCTTGGGAGGTCAAAGGCAAGGTAGATTATGACAGACTGATTAAGGAATTTGGTACAGACAAAATCGAAGAAGGTCTGCTAACTGAAATAAAGAAATACACACATGACCTTCATCCATTATTGAAGAGAAAAATTTTCTTTTCCCACCGCGATCTAGATTGGATTCTGGCGGAGTATTCAAAAGGAGTTAAATTTTATTTGTACACTGGAAGAGGCCCTTCAGGAGATGTTCACCTTGGACATCTTGTCCCGTGGATTTTTACAAAATGGCTTCAGGATAAGTTTGATGTAGAGCTCTGGTTCCAGCTCACGGACGACGAAAAATATCTCTTTGAGAAGAAATTGGGTATAAGGGATGCGAAGAAATTTGCACGTTCTAACGCTTTGGATATAATTGCACTTGGATTTGATCCAGAAAAAACCCATATATTTTCGGATATCCAGCTTTCGGGATTGCTGTATCCCCAAGCTCTCAAAGTCGCTAAGAGAGTTAATTTTTCAACCACCAAGGCCATTTTTGGCTTTAATGAGCAATCAAACATTGGACAGATATTCTTTACTTCAATGCAGGCAGTGCCTGCTTTTCTACCATCCGCTCTCGCTGAAAAAAACATTCCTTGTTTGATACCTCACGCTATCGACCAGGATCCGCATTTCCGTCTTGCGAGAGATGTTTTGCCAAAATTAGGTTATCTGAAACCCGCAGCAATTCACTGCAAGTTTTTCCCTGGACTTAAAGAAGGGGGCAAGATGTCTGCTTCCAAGCGGGAAGACGCGATCTTTACAACCGACTCGAAAGCGGATGTCAAAAAGAAAATTTCAAACGCCTTCACAGGAGGAGCCACCTCAATCAAAGAGCAAAGAACGAAAGGAGGAAACCCGGATAAATGTTCCATTTTTCAGTACTATTATTATCTTTTTGAATGGGACGATGAAAAGCTTCAGACTATACGTAACGAATGCAAAGGTGGAAGCCTTCTTTGCGGCGAATGCAAAAAGAGGTTGATAGAGAGAGTGGAAAAATTCTTAGAGGACCACCAAAGGAAAAGAGAGGAAGCAAAAGATTTGTTGGACAAGTATTTGGTGGAGCACTCCAAAAAAATCTTTGAACTTTATGACAAGTGAGGAAAATGTCTGCCGGTCATTCTATTCCTTCTTTTATTAGTTTTTGGATCGGCAACTCTGTTTCTTTCTTCTAGCTCTATACAAATGCTTGACTTAGCTTTTTCATTTACCAAGAACTCAAAAGCGTGTTGAACACTTGGTGGCACTAATCCTTCAGGAGGTGCTATCTCAAAGCTTATTCTTTGATTCGGTTTTGACAGGGCATTCCCGATCAGGTTCCTATCCATTTTTCCACCTTCAGCCCCAAAACTAACGTGGTCATCTGCAACTGAACCATTAACTATCTCGTTAGAGTTTTAGCTTCAATCGCTTTTATTTTCTATACTCCAGTTGAAGCGCTTCGAATGGTGGTTTCATGTATGGAGGGTAGTATGATCTCAGGGAATAACCAAAACCATGTTATTCCTATTATGATCAGTATTGCGAGAGCTATCACTGTATTTCTTCTCTCTCTTATCTAGCTTTTCAACAAGGCTCCTATACACAACTAAGAACACGAGCAAACCAACAAAGAGTTTGAGGTCTAACGAAAAAAGTGCTATGATCGAAAAAAGAGCTGTTAACCCATATACCAAGCTGTCTATCCTCTTTTTCAAATCTTCATCCATTCTTCTGCCCCAGTTTAACTTCCGCTCTCTATTTATAGGACTGTTTCTTCTTTTTACTCAACCAAATCTAAAGTGACCTAGTCACGTTATAGGATTTTTTGTTTTTATCCCTCAATGGATCATTACAACAGGTATATAAAGATTTTACTCTGAGCTGCTCCATAGAATTTCATACTTGCAGGATGATCACTCATTTTTATTGTTTCATTCAAAAGACTTGTTGAAATTGGCATTAGGACAAAACTCTGAATTAGCTTTAAGATAACTATCTTTTTTCTTCTCAGTCTTTATCTAATTCCTTTTTTTATTGAGTTGTGTATCAACAAATCTATCTCCTTCTTCTTAATCTGTTCGTCTACCTCTAGAATTATTTTTGATTTAGCTTTTTCGTTTATAAAAAACTCAAAATCATATTGAACGTTCGACAGTATCAATCCTTCAGGAGGTGCTGTCTCAAAATCTATTCTTTGATTCGGTTTTGACAGGGCATTCTCAATTGACTCTTTATTCACTTTCCCTACTCCAACTTCAACCAGCGCTCCAACGATCTTCCTCACTTGCCTCCACAAAAAGCTCTTGGCGATGAAGGTGAATTTGATGAAGCTGGCTGTTTCTTCAACCTGCAATGCATCAAGCTTTGATTTGGTAGCTTTCCCCTGATCACGCTTACAGAAATTCTTAAAGTCGTGTTCACCCATAAAAAGAGAAGCTGGCTGTTTCATTTCCCTGACATCAAGGTCGTTCTTCGGCAAAAAATAGTTGTAGGTTCTCAGAATCGCTTTCCTCGGAGAAAAATCGTCTGCCACTTCTCTTGCTGCCCAGATCCACACGCTTTTCAGCTTTGAGTTCACAGCACCGGGCAACACTTCCAAAGAAAAATTGGTGTTGAATGTGCAAACATTGCCGATAGCGCTTACTCCTTTATCTGTGCGAGAAGCTGATTGAAAATTGGCAGACTCTAAGGTGTCTATTGCCTTGACTCTCTTTAACGCTTTTGTGAGCTCACCCTCTACGGTAAGGAGGTTAGGCTGTCTGGCGTAGCCTGCGAATCTCGTTCCATCATACGCAAACTTTAACGCAACTCTTTTCATCGAATGTTAATTAATCTATGGGAATTTATAAGCTTGCAAAAACAATCTCCGCTGCAAGCAAATTGCTCTCGTTAATGAGGACAGGCGTGTTTGTTGGCCTTTTGATGTCAAAGGTTGACTGACGTTCGAACTTAAACAAATTCGAGATAACGCCTCAGCTCCTGCATCAGACAGTTTTTTCCTTTATGGTGAAAGTCGTCGAAGCAGTGTGGCCTCCCAGATCCGCGGATAAAGTATAGTCTCCTGGCCGGAATTGGCCTTCTGGCATGCTTTCTGGTCGCCAGCTATAGTATAAACTTTTACTGGGCTGGAGCTTAACATCTTTTATCATAGACTCGTGTATCTTCTGACTTTCGAGAGTTATCTTTAAGGATAAATCTCCCCCAATCTCCTTGTAGCCCACGTTGCTTATTTTGAATTTTACAGGCTCGTTGACCTTATAAACCTCCTTGCTCGTTTTCAGCTCTATTTGCTTTGAAGATGCCTCGTAATACGCCATCAAGAATTCATCCCACAAACTGTCTGAAACAAAATCAAGAAAATCGGCAGATGCGTAATATGCTCTGAAGTTCCAAATCTGTTCAGGAAAATAGATGGATAATCCATACGAATCCTTTGAATCCCTGGCATGAACCTCGGCTACCACCGTCTCACTTACCAAACGCATGACCTCTCTTGCACCCTGCTTTACTTTTCCATCGCCTGTTTCCTCCTCCAGATTCTTGGCAAAGTCATAGAGATCTATGTAATAAGGATTGTCATAACAGTGAGTTAGAGAACGCGCTGATTCTATGTCTTCCGAGAATCTTTCGATGTTTTTTATTAAGATGTTGGCCAAAGAATCAATCGCACTCACCAGAGGCTCTAGCTTCTTTGAATCTATCGCACTCTGGGTAGAAGATCCCCCTTTTCCATAGTATTCACCATACGCCCTCACTATCTCTTTCGAGAACTCTTCGGGTGAGATGTCTGGATTTTCTGTCAGCTTGTTTAGAACCTGGTAGTCCCATCCCTCGTTAGGAACAAGTTCTTCGGACCCTACTGTGAAGTCGGCGTAATTTCGTGCCAGCCAACTTATCTCAATCATCTGCATCAGGCATGCATCAAAACCTATAATATCCAGTTTTGTCTTTTTGAGGGCGTCCTTTATCTCGGGTATGGTTAGATAGTCTCCGTCTGTTCCATCGTAGCTAACGCCCTTGAAGAGAAGATCAAACCCTTTCCTCCCATACCCTGTTACTCCGCTTCCGTGATCCCATATCACCAAGACCTCTCTGCTTGCGGGATACTCGTTCTTTACCCACTTGACAAATCGCTTTAACGTGGAGGGATCTCCCATGTTAACTTCGTATCCCTTAATGACCTTGCCCCTGTCATCCACGGGAAACGAGTGAATCGTCTCCTCATCATCATCGTTAACCACTCTGAGTATACTGGAGTCACCATTCTCAGGACCGTCCAACAAAACGATGATGTTTACATCTGACGTAGATCCTGCCGTTTCCATTTCATTTATATCCCATAACGCTGCTTCGTACAGGTTGTTGTCGGCATTTAGGAATACCATAAAGGTCCACTCTGCCTTTCCTGTCTCCTTCGAACCTGAAGGGATGGAAATTGCTGCCATCACGAAAAATGCGAGGAGTACCGCAACAACTAGAGTTGTTCTCGTCGACATCTTGTATCACTTTCAAAAAACCTTAAGCGAATTTATATTTTTCGTATAAATTTTAGCAGGGTAAAAAGGGCCATAGGAAAAATTAAATATTTGAATTGTTGTTATTAGCAGGTAACCTACCCGCCACTGAACCCGTGGTTCCGTTGTGACAGAGAGAAGAGAATATGAAAGTAAAGAAGAAAGTAACCATAATTCTTATTATTGTGTTGCTCGTAGGCATGGGTTTTGCAGGGATATTCGCTTATGCATATATTGAGGAGAGCAAGATAGGAATACTGGATGAAGAAAAAGTAAAGGAATACAAGTGGAAAGAAGTAGAGGTACACAATCTAAGGAATAACGGCGTAGGATACGCAATCTCGACGTATATGCCTAGTGATGGACGCCCAGGAAACTTGAAAATAATGACCTATTCTTACCCATCTCCAAAGGGACTTCTGGGGGATACAACCAGAACCCTTGCCTTGGACACGGCGGTATGGAATGCCAAATCATATGATATGACCTTTACAAACATCGAAAAGGAAGTGGCAAACATAAGAGGTGAAAAAGCAGACATAATATATATAGACTTTATAACAAACACATCAGTTCCAAGTGTGAAGATTGCAGGTATGAAGATTGATCTCGGTATGAATATTCGTTCCCATGGCAAGTTTATAATCGCTTTATTTTCTCCAAGTGATGCGTCTGTCATTAGAGACTGTTTTATTATAACTGTATCATATTGCTTGATCGAACATGAGATATATCTACGCGATTTTAAATTGACTGAAACACCCGCAGACCATTCAACCTATGATGAAATGAAGGAGCTTATTTTCGACCATATCTCTCTTACCGGTACAATTGAGATAGGCCAGTAATACAATCTCTTAGGTTTATATATCTTGCAAGCTATTATGAAAGGTCAAGCAGTAAAACGGCGGGACTGAAAGGTGACGGAGTTTATTGGCGGATTAGACCAGATTTTGAATCCAAAACTTCGCGTTGTTGTACTTACGGGAGCAGGCGTCTCAATGGAGAGCGGAGTGCCAATCTTCAGAGGGAAAGGGTCGATGTGGGAGAATGAGGTCGCCAGGAATCTTGCAGAAAGATCAGGTCCCCCATGGAACACAAAAGAAACCTGGGAATACTATGAGTGGTGGAGATCAGTTGTCAGCAAGTGCGAGCCAAACTTGGCGCATTTGACTCTTGCAAAGATGGAAAAAGAGCTCCAAAACTTTTGTTTGATAACTCAAAACATCGACGGTCTTCACACTAGGGCGGGAAACAAAAGAGTTTATGAATTGCATGGCAACATATGGAGAGGTAGATGTCTCGACTGCGGAAAAATAGTTGACCTCCCAAAAACCCCGTTGGGAAGTCTACCGCCTTGTTGCGAGTGTGGAGCAGCACTGCGCCCGGATGTAATTGAATTTGGAGAATCATTGAATCCTGCCACCCTCAGAGCAGCGATAGATGCGAGTGAACATGCGGAGATATTTTTGGTTGTGGGAACATCGGGTGTTGTCTCTCCCGCAAGAGATATGCCTTTGATTGCTTTGGAGAAAGGAGCGACGGTTGTGGAGATCAATCGAGATCCCTCTGCTCTAACGCCTTTGGTCACCAGGACGATTCTAGAGAAAGCATCTGAGATCCTTCCAGGACTTTGGAAAGAATTTTTGGAAAAGAAGAAATAATTACTCCGTGAACTACCACTCCCTAAATCCTAACGGATTTCAGGAAGATGGCTTCCTGCATTCTCTTATCATCCTCTCCATCAGCTTCATACTTGTTACCCCTCTATTTTAAGTTTAATTTAGTTATACGCTTTATTTATTTTCATT